>Ga0247611_10003308_pt1 | contig 24091 bp, 21 predicted proteins | sample 177DNAGHGhighgp2_FD_192422 | JGI IMG/M metagenome (GOLD analysis project Ga0247611, IMG submission 192422) | Sheep rumen microbial communities from Palmerston North, Manawatu-Wanganui, New Zealand - 1770 DNA GHGhigh gp2 | ecosystem: Host-associated > Mammals > Digestive system > Stomach > Rumen... | reverse complement strand
TTTAAAGTGCTGTCCCTGGAAGACATAGGTTGTCATGAAGACATACCCGAAAAGGGACAGACGCTGGAGGACAATGCCCTGCTGAAAGCCCAGTTCGTGTATAACAAGTACCACGTTGACTGTTTTGCTGACGACACAGGTCTGGAGGTAGATGCCTTAGGAGGAGCTCCCGGTGTCTACAGTGCACGCTATGCCGGTGGGGTAGGGCACGACTCAGAAGCCAACATGACGAAATTGTTGCACGAATTAGAGAATAATAACAATCGCAAGGCACGATTCCGCACCATCATTACGTTAATAATAGACGGAAAAGTCAAGAACTTCGAGGGTGTTGTCAATGGCGAAATCATTACCCAACGCAGAGGAGGAGAGGGCTTCGGCTACGACCCCATTTTCCAGCCTAACGGATATACGGAAACCTTTGCAGAATTAGGAACAGGCATCAAGAACCAAATCAGCCATCGGGCACGAGCCACCCAGAAGCTGGCAGAATACTTAAAAACGCTGAAGTCATGAAGAAAACTGTCATTGCCCTGCTACTGTCAATCGTCTGTTGTCAACTGTCAACTGCCCAGATAGGCACTTGGCGCAACTATCTGGCTTACTACGACGTGCAACAGATTCAGGCAGCCGGTGATGACCTCTTCGTGCTGGCTTCCAACGCCCTCTACCAGTACAACCAGAAAGACCAGTCGATAGTCACCTACGACAAGGTCAACGGTCTCTCTGACACGAACATCAGCCACATCCGCTGGTGCCAGAAAGCCAAACGTCTGGTAGTGGTCTATCAGAACTCCAATATCGACCTTGTAGAGACTAACGGCAACGTCACCAACATCTCGTCGCTCTACACCAAACCCATCATTGGCGACAAGACGGTCAGCAGCGTGCGCATTGACGACGTCTATGCCTACCTCATCTGCGGCTTCGGTATTGTGAAAGTCAACGTCCAACGAGCAGAGATTGCTGACACCTATATGCCTGGTCATCCAGAGTACCCCACTACCCTACCCGACGAAGACAACAGCGACTACGATAAATACATCGACTTGGTGAAGACATTAAAGCCAGGCGGACCCAAGCACAACAAATTTGGTTTCATACGCTTCATCAACGGTAAGCTCTATACTTGTGGCGGTTCCTATTACACACCAGGAACTGTTCAGGTTTTCGATAATAACAATCAAAGTTGGCAGATATACCAAGATGAAAGCATCAGCGAGACAACGGGTGTTCAGTTCATTGGTACCCTATGTGTGGACGTCAGGCAAACTACTGACGGTGAACAAGTGTATGCCGGAAGCCGCACTGGACTCTATGAGTATCTGAATGGCAGGTTCGTCAATTACTACGGATATAAAAACAGTCCTATTGAGCGTTTCAACGGAAAGAGCGAAAACTATCAATTGGTGACGGGGGTGAAATGCTGTCAGGACAATAGTCTTTATATCCTGAACAGCCAGGCTCCCACAGCTTCTTTGATATGTCAGAAGGATGGAAAGTTTACCAAACTCAACCATAGCGAGCTGATGAAGTTGAACGATGGCGAATTTACGAATAAGAGTAATGGTAATCTGAGCAATATGATTGTTGACACACAAGGCTATATGTGGTTTGTCAACAATCACGGCAGATTTCCGGCTTTCTACCGCTATGATATGGCGTCCGACGAACTGCTCACCTTCACTAATTTCGTCAATCAGGATGGCACAGCCATCAATATTCCTGGAGACGGCGGTGTCCGATGTGTGGCTGAGGACGTTGATGGTAATATATGGGCGGGCACCAGCTCTGGGCCGCTGTTGCTTGAAAAGTCGCAGATAGAAAGTCCAGACCCCAATTATACGCAAGTGAAGGTGCCTCGCAACGATGGTACCAACTATGCCGACTATCTGCTGGCTGGCATTGACATCACTGCTATTGTAGTAGATGGTGGAGGGCGCAAATGGTTCAGCACCAATAATAATGGTGTCTACCTGATCAGCGCAGACAACATGACGCAACTACAGCATTTTACCACTGAGAATAGCCCGCTGCTCTCGAATACTGTTCAGGCAATGGCTATCAATCAGGAGACTGGCGAGGTATTCTTCGGAACTGAAAACGGCTTGTGTTCCTATGTCAGTGATGCTACTCAGACCAACGAGGAAATGACTAAAGACAATGTCTGGGCTTATCCAAATCCTGTTAATCCCGACTATACAGGACCTATCACCATCACTGGTCTTTCGTACAATGCCGATGTAAAAATCCTGGCTTCCAATGGAGCCATCGTCAACGAGGGAAAGAGCAATGGTGGCACGTATGTCTGGGACGGATGCGACAAGAAAGGCAGGAGGGTTTCTTCCGGCGTCTATATGGTAGCTACAGCCACTAAGGATGGTAGTAAAGGAACTGTTTGTAAGATAGCCATTATCAAATAATATAGCATCCATTGGGCGGAATTATGAAAAGACTCCTACTAATCAGCTTTTTCCTTGTTTTTGTCGTGCTGTATTCTCAGGCACAAATGGTAGATGATTCCCTCATTCCCGTCTTAAACATCGAAACTATAGATGGCGAAATGCCTGCATACACTATAGTCAATGCGCCAGAGGGATGTATAGGCACCAGTATCACGGACAATAACTATGTATCAGGCAGAATGGTTATGACGTTGAAAGGTGAGACGCTCTATGATAGCGGTGACTATGAAAAGAGCGTTTCTGGCATGAGAATCAAGGTACGTGGCAATAGTACTGGAGCCTATATGAACCAGCATCCCTATAAGATAAAACTCTCTAAGAAAAGTGACCTCCTGAATCGCAATGACAAAGCCTATAAACACAAGGAATGGTTATTACTCGGCATGTATACTTGGAATAAAAAGATGACCAATCAGGAGAGTAATATTCTTCATATTGCGGGCTTGACAATCAGTAAAATTTTGGGCATGTCCTGGACTCCGGAATATGATTTTGTACATGTCGTATTAAATGGAAACTATCAAGGTATGTACTATCTGATGGAACCTGTCTCCAAAGGCGAAAAAAGAGTTGATATAGAAGACTCTGGTTTTCTGATAGAACACGATACTTTTTGGTGGAATGAGGATGTTTATTTCAAAACCGAACGCCAAGTGTCCACTTGTGCCTTTACTTTTAAATATCCCGACAGCGACGATGTCACAGAAGAGATACAAAACAACATAAAATCTTATATGGATGAAGTAGAAGAGTGTATCTATAACAAAGCAGATATCATGCAGCATATAGAACTTGAATCGTTTGCAAAATGGATGCTGGTACATGATATCCTTGGTACTGACGATTCTGCAGGATGCAACCGTTTTCTTTGCAGAAAAGACAATACGTCACTGCTACAGATGGGACCAACCTGGGATTATGACTCAACGTTCAGGAGTGACAGTTGGAGCAGCATTCATACATCAGACTGGTTCTATTATCCCCAATTATTCCAAAACGAAACCTTTGTCAATACATACGTCAATATCTGGCATAGCATCAGACCTACGCTGATGAACAGCATTACAACAAGTTTTGAAGAAGTATGGCAGAAATATGGTGGTATCTTTGACGAAAGCATGAAGGTTCACCAGACAAAATATCCATACGAGGGTCAGCAAACCCTTAGGCAACAGATAGACGAAATTTTAGGAAAGTTCAATGAAAGAATAGCTATTCTTGATGAACTGATGCATCAATATGATGGTTCTACCAGCATAGAAAAAACTCATCAGGAGAGACAAATCATAACTATTACTGACTTGATGGGCCGTCAATACAAAAACAAAAGAAACATGCCTCACGGTTTGTATATCTATCATTATAATAATGGCAGAACAAAGAAAATCGCATATTAGTCAACGCTTAGCATGGATAGACTTGCTCAGAGGGTTCTCAATGATGGCTATTCTCTGGTTTCATACGGAAGTCTATTTCACAGGGCAGCCAATGACTCCATACGAAATGTATGTGGGCGATGTGCTTGCGGTATTCTTTTTTCTTTCAGGCTATCTGATGTATGGCAAGCCTCTGGACATCAAACGGCGCTGCAGCAACATCTTCTCACGATTTCTCGTCCCGTATTTCGTCTTTACGACCCTCATAGCGGTCTCTAAAGCCATACTCATACACGATGATACATCATGGAAAGACATCGTCCTATCCATCGTCAGCGGTCATGCATCGTGGTTTATAGCAGCATTGATTATTTCGCAACTGCTCTTCATGCTGTTTCTGTGGATAACCAAGGGTAAAATCATCTGGTTATCCATCATAGCCGTCTGCTGCCTGTTGCTCTCTTATTTTACGGGCAATTCTTACCAGTCTTTTCCACTCTATTATGAACAGAACCTATGGCATCTGAACGAGGCGCTGTTGGCTTGTTTTATCCTCTTTGCAGGCTATCTCTATCGTAAGTACGAGACATATTTCAACAATATCAGCATCCTATTATCATTATTCATTTTCTTTATTTTGATAAAGATATACATCATACATACTGATGCGCAGTTGATAATGGGACCTATCATCGTCAGCAACTACCCGCTTTTTATAGCAGACCTGCTTTGCGCCGTCTTACTGATGGTAGGAATATTCAAGCAACTGCCTTCCGTCAGACTCGTAGAATGGACAGGAAGCCATAGCCTTGTCTACTATTTCCTTTGTGGTGCCGTACCTTTCATCGTTAGCAGACTATTTCACAAAACAGCACTTCCCACCCAGAGCTATCTTTCTGTATTGATAGTCTTCTGCGTAGTATACATCGTTTCTACCTTATTGGCAAAGGTCATTTACATGCTTTGGCCTACTCTCGAAACAAAGGTTTCTGAGCTGTCACATAAGGCAGAAAACGCTGCATCAACGGAATAAGGAGGTAATACGACATCAGCACAGTAAGAAACAGCAGGAAAACAGCTATTTCGGGGCCTGTTGTTTCACTCAGACGCAGGCATAGGGGTGTCAATGCCCTGATGAGCAAACCATGTGTCAGCAGCAGCATGATGGAATAACGGCCAACATACGAAAAGAAAGGCAGACGGCCCATCAACCTCGCCAACAGTAATATGAATAACGTACCTGTAACACCCGCCGTGAAGTAAAGCGGATAATAGAACGTGAAGAACAGCGTCAAACCCAAAAAGAGTAACATTGAGAAAAGGACTGAAAGCCGCGACATCCCTTGTATGCGTTGTAATCCGTCATAGTGCTTCAATAAATACCCAAAACAGAAAAACGGCATGCTCTGCAGAGCCTTGAAAACATTGCCGTAATCAGTAGGTTGGTTATCCATCAGTTGACTGCCCATGAAACCACACGCTACACATAACAATATCAGGATGCCTATCGACCATGGCCCGTCATATCTGTTGGATGTCGTGTAGATTATCCAAAACAATACATTCATCAGAAACAGACACCAAAGAAACCAGATAGGGATATTCGGATACTGCCCAGGCCATAGAAAAGCCCATAGTGACGGCCATCCCACGACAGTATCGAAATGAATACCCAACACGTCATGCAACAGATTGGGCACACATACCGAGAAACAAAGATAGAAGCAGAAAAAGGGCACTAAAAGCCTATTCACCTTCTTGATGACAAATCGCGAAAAACTACCATAGTCCTTGAAAAACAAGCCAGACAAGAAGAAATACAACGGCAGACGAAAAGAAGCCAAGAATGCATCACTCGCATAGTGAACATCCAAGACTCCCTTTGCATGGAAAAGCACAACCAAGACTATACAAAAGCCCTTTGCCAAATCAATGTATGCTATTCGGTTGGCTTCCTGAAACATATCTATTCGGTTGGCTTCCTAATACATATTTTCTTAGCTCAGTTCCAGCATTCTGTTGATGGGCTTGACGGCTTCTTTGGCTATCTCAGCATCTACCTCTACCTGGGGCCATTCGTACTTCAGACAGTTGTAGACCTTCAGCAGCGTGTTCATCTTCATATACTGGCACTCGTTACAGCTGCATTCCAAGCCGCTCTCGCTGATTTCAGGAGGCACGGGGATAAATTCCTTGTCGGGACACGAACGCTGCATCTCATGCAAAATACCGGCCTCTGTGGCTACAATATATTGTTTTGCATCGTTCTGTCGTGCATACTTTAGCATATCTGCTGTGCTGCCTTTCACGTCAGCCAACGACAGCACAGGACCCTTACACTCCAAGTGAGCCATCACGACAGCCTCAGGATACTGCTTCTTCAGCTCCAGAATCTTACTGACAGAGAAACGCTCGTGCACATGACAGCCACCATTCCAAAGCAACATCTGACGGCCAGTCACCTCGTTGATGTAGTTACCCAAATTATAGTCAGGACCGAATATCAGCTTGGCATCCTTCGGCAACTGGTCGACCACCTTCTTGGCATTGCCGCTGGTGACGACGACATCTGTCAGTGCCTTCACCGCTGCCGTCGTGTTCACATACGAAACAACCTGATAGCCGGGATGCTCGTCCTTGAATTTCTTCAAATCCTCTGCCTTGCACGAGTCAGCTAACGAACACCCTGCATTGAGGTCAGGGGAAAGCACCACCTTGTCGGGCGACAACAGCTTGCACGTCTCAGCCATGAAATGTACACCACACATCACCATCATCTTCGCATCCGTCTCAGCGGCCTTGCGAGCCAAAGCCAACGAGTCGCCTACAAAGTCGGCAATATCCTGAATGTCGCCTACCGTATAGTAGTGTGCCAGAATAATGGCATCCTTTTCCTTACACAAACGGCGGATCTCAGCCTTCAAATCTACTCCTTCGCTAACAGGTTCATCTATGAAACCTTGTTCTTTCCACTCCTTTTTCAACATCGAATTATTATTTTTCTTTTCTTTTTTCTTCTTTTTAAAAATGAAATGAATAGGATGATACGGCGTTGATAAGTGCAAAACTTCTGATATCTTTTGTTGGCTGGAAGTTTATCCACTTGTGAATTTACAATGCTAACACCCTATGTGGATTCTTTTCTTCTCATACTTAGTCAAATAAGTACTTTATCCACAATCACCATTTTCGGTGCAAAATTAATAAGTTTATATCTTTTTCCTGCATCTTTTCGTGGAAAAGTCACTTAAAAACTTGTGATTTATGCTTTTTATCCACGTAAATCATCCTTGGCCAAACATTAATTCCGTTTTATTTCGTAACTTTGCACACGTTATCCACATACTTATCCACAGCGTTATGAGAAAGATTCGCACCATAGAAATGAAGCGCTTGACAGTCGAAGAATATCATCAAGCCGAGAAGTTGCCATTGATCGTAGTCTTGGACGACGTGCGTTCCATGTATAACATAGGTAGTGTGTTTCGCACGAGTGATGCTTTCCGGGTAGAAGCAGTATATCTGTGTGGTATCTGCCAGACACCTCCATCCACGGAAATCCACAAGACAGCCCTTGGTGCCGAGGAGAGCGTCAGCTGGCGTTACTTCAAGACAGCATTGGAGGCTGTCGGCGAATTGAAAAAAAATGGCTACACCGTGCTTTCCGTCGAGCAGGTGGAACATAGTACCAAACTGCAGACGTTCGTGCCTCAGCGTGGCTTAAAATATGCCGTAGTGCTTGGTAACGAAGTAAAAGGCGTCCACCAGGAAGTAGTGGACGCCTCAGATGGCTGCTTGGAGATTCCCCAGCTGGGTACGAAACACTCCATGAATGTCTCTGTCACCGCTGGAATCATCATCTATAAGTTTGCCGAGAAACTGATACTTATTTAAAAGTATACTCCGTGTAGCTCTCGCTACGACCGTTCATGCGCAGACGCTTCATGGCTGAACGCTTGCTGTCCACAACAAGTACAAACGATGTGAACATCTGACGTTTCTTACCTGACGGCGTAATGGTAACGGTCTCCTCGTCTCCATTCTTCGTCACCTTGATGTCATCGCCCGAAGGAATGCGCTCGCCGTTCAATACCGCATGCAGCACCTTCTGGAATGTGGCAAACAGCTCGTTCTTCTTGCTGTCCGTCACATGCTTCTTGCCGTTCTGTGTCATTGTGAAACGCGTGCCGTCCATCTCCAGTATGTCACGACCGCCATCTGTCTTGATGCAGATGTAGTCGGGTTTGCGGACAGTCATGTCGCCTGTAGTCACAACATCCTCCTTCATAGCCTTCCGGTGGCTCACCTTGGTCACCGACTGCCCTTGCACGCTCAGCGCAAACAGGCAGCACAACAGTAATAATAATTGTTTCATGTGTACATACCTCCATTGATTGATACTACATTACCTGTGATATATCCGGCCTTTGGCGATACCAAAAACGCCACCAGGTCGGCTACCTCCTCGGGAGTGCCAAACCGCTTGGCGGGAATCATCTTCTTCAGTTCGGCCTCGTTGAGACCCTCCGTCATGTCGGTCTTGATGAATCCTGGTGCCACTGCATTGACCGTGATACCACGACCCGCTACCTCTTGAGCCAGTGCCTTTGTTGCAGCAATGATGCCGCCCTTGGCTGTCGAATAGTTCGTCTGACCTGGCAGGCCCTTCAGACCGCTGACACTCGCCATGTTGATAATACGGCCAAACCGGTGTAGCTGCATGGACGGCAACAGAGGCTGAGTGACATTGAAGAAGCCCGACAGTGTGATGTCCAGCACGCGGTGCCAGTCGTCCTCAGGCATCAGTGCCATCACGCTGTCACGACGGATGCCCGCATTGTTGACGATCACCTCCATATAGTCGTCAGGATGACGCTGTTGCCAGTCCTGTAGAGCCGCTCTGGTCTGTTCGGCATTGCTTACGTCGAAGGGCAGCAACTCACCATGATGATCTGTCATCTCCAGCGTTTTCTTTGCCTCAGCCTCATTGCTGGCATAGTTGATGACGACCTGATAGCCCTCTTGGGCCAGTTTCACGCAGATGGCACGTCCGATACCTCGGCTACCACCTGTTACTAATGCATACTTACTCATATTTTCAATTTTCAAACTCTAAGCTTTAAACTCTAAACTCTAAGCTTTAAACTCTAAACTCTCCAGTGTCTTGAATGCCGTCATCGTCACACCCTCCAGCCCGTGCAGTACCAGACTCTGACCTGTCAGGAAAAGATTGGGTATGGGTGTCTTCGGCGACAGCATAGTCAGCATGGGCTGTCGGCAGTCCTTCCTGATGCCGAAAGCAGAGCCGCAGGGCGACAGCGTATAGTCGCGCCAAGTCAGCGGGGTGCTGGTGTAACGCTTTTCCACCATGTCTCCCAGACCCGGTATCACCTTTTCAGCCAGACGGATGCACTCATCGGCCATCCGTTCCTTTTGTAGTTCGTATATTTCGCCTCGACGTCCTACAACGGTCTCTTCCCAATATTTGCAGAGCGCCCATGGCATGGGTGTCAGCAGGTCTATCTGTTGTGCATAGTTGCCCTGCTCAGGCACACGGCAACTCACCATCACGCCGCCAACACCACCTATTTCCTCGTGGAATGTCCACACGTTTGCCTTTCTGAATACATACTTATTGTGGTTGAAGTAAGGCAATGTGTTTGGTTTCAGCACCAATGACGCCGTGAACATGCCAAAGGTATTCTCCAGTCCGTTGACTCGGCGGCGGAAGAGGCTTTTCAGTTTATACGATTCCTTAACCCAGCCCAACGTCAGTTGAGGGTGCACGTCACTGATGAATATCTTGCCCTCGTAGCTCTTGCCGTTAGGACATTTGGCCGACACTATCCTGCCGCACTGCTCCACCAGTTCCTTCACCTCAGAACGGCAAATGATCTCACCACCATACGACTTGATGTCGTTTACCAATGACTCGACAATCATGTTGCCCCCACCCCTCAGGCGCCAACTGCTCTGGATATAGCTGCTCATGGAGTGTGCAAAGTTGAACAGAGGCAGCGACGCCCGCCTCAGTTCCATCTTCATGGCTGTAGCCGAGAGTACGTTGACGAGCAGCGGGTCGTGTATCAGAGCGGTCAGCCAGTCGTAGGCATTCACACCGGCAGCCTCCTCCATCGGGGGCAGGTAGCGAAGCGTGTCCACATACTTTCTGAGGCCGTCCCTCTCCCCGGGGAAATAGTCGCCTAACGTGCTGGCAAAGTGGTCGAAGCCTTCGCATAGCGGAAAAGTCTGACGGCCGATGGTTACGCGGTCAAAACCGTCGGCATCCAGCCGTACCCAGGGCAGCCGTAATAGTCCCAGTTGCTCGAAAGCCTCATGTAGCGCTTGTCCCTCGGCCAGTCCGCCTACGTAGTGCAGGCCTGTGTCGAAGTCGAACCTACCCCTGCGGTAGCTCTGCAGACAGCCACCAGGCTGCGACTGCCGCTCCAGCACGAGCACGCTCCTACCCTCTTTGGCTAACTGTCGGGCACAAATGAGACCGCCAAGTCCGCTACCTATGACAATTACATCGTATATCACAGCCTTATCTCCTTGCTTTACACCAATAATTTATTTTTTAATCTTTAACCTCCTATAAATGGCAGGTTGTAGAACGTAGGCCAGGATGACAGCTGACAACAGGCCCACCAGCGTAGAGAATCCAACGCTACGAATGGCAGGATGACTGGCAAGCAGCATACTGCTGACCGTGGTCACCAGGGTGACGGCACTGAGAAGTATGGCCGTCTTATGATAGTGCAGTTTGGATGTTTCTGTTGCCGTCAGACCGTTCATGACGAAGATGCTGTAGTCCACTCCGATACCAAAGATGAAGGTCGAGATGATGATGCTGATGAGGTTGAAACGAACGTCGAACAGTACCATCGCCCCTAATACGATAATCCAGCTGAGCAGAATGGGCATGAAGGTGAGCAGCGTGTGCTGCAGGTTGAAGTGAAAGCTCAACAGCAATACAACGAATACAAACAGCATCGAGATCCACTGTAGCACATTGAAGTCGTCGTTCATCTGCAACAGCGTATCGGTCGTGTAATAGTACGTGTCGAGTACCAGCAGTCGGGGGTCGCTGGCAATGGCATCGCAGATGCGGATATAGTCGCTCTCACTGCTGCGCACGGAATCGTTTTGGCAACGGACGGAGGTGAAGCAGAGATAGTCACCGCCATACGACTGCTCCATGAGCGTAGACTGATAGCCTGGGGGTATCAGTCCTGCGGCATAGAGTGAATCGGGTTCGTAGTCGGCCGTTGCCGCCTCAAAGAAGCGCTCGAAGGCATCGGCGTTGAGGTCGGCCTGCGGGGCCGTCTGGGCTATCAGTGCACGCACCTTGCCGAGCCTGTCTGCTGTCCAGTATGCTTTCCAGGCGTCGATGCGCTCCTGCTGAACACGCATGGAGACGAAAATCTGGTTGGTATGGGTGTAGGACTTCACGAGGCCGAGCTGCTGCAGCGAGTCCAACTTGTGGTCGAGGACGGCGAAGTTTTCTATCGCCTCCTCCATCGTTTGGCCTTTGCTGGCAAAATATTTGGTCTTGTCGCCTGTGTAGGTCTTGCTGCGAAGCAATTCTTCTGACTGTTCCGTCAGCGGGTCCTCGTAGCCCAGGTTGTGCATGTCGGCATCGAAACGGATGCCGCCTACAAGGTAGGCAACAATGCCAACGACTATCACCACGCAGACAACAGCCAACAATGGCTTCTGCTGGTCGAAGGGATAGCTGTTGATTTTGTCTATCAGCTTGAATGAGAAAGAACGGGTCTTCTCGCTCAGCATCTGTGGCAGATAAACCAGTGAGAACAGCGTTGTGCCGAGGATGGCAAAGGCGGCAAACAGGCCGAAGTCCTGCAACAGTGCGGTATTGATAAAGATAAGTCCTGCAAACGAGCCAATGGTGGTGATACAGCCCAAAAGCACGGGCTTTACCTGGTCTTGCAACAACTGCTCTCCATTCCCTACATACTGATGATGGGTCAGCACATGCAGTACGTAACTCAGCGCGACACCTAACACGACACCGCCGATGCCCAATGCCAACAGCGAAAATTCGCCCTTCAGCCAGTACATCATCGACAGGCCGAAAAGTGTGCCAAAGGCAACGGGCAACAAAAGCAGGGGGATGGTATCCCATCTCCGGAAGCAGACGAAGAGGAACACCAAAACCAAGACAAGTGCCCCTGTAATGGTCGTCGTCAGGTCGTGCTTGATGGTTGTGGAGTTGTAATAACCACTCGCCGGCGTGCCGTGATAGTTGATGGTGATGTCAGGATAGGTCTGGGCAAACTGCGAGATAAGTGTGTTCAGGCGCTCGAAGAGTGCCGACCCTTGTCCCGTATTGGTCGATGAGAAGCGGGGTGTCAGGAAGGCTATGCAAACGGTAGAATCGGGCACGAAGAAGTGGTTGTCAATCGTCTGATAGCTGCCGGCACTCAACAGGGGTGACATCTGCTCAGCCAGGATGTTGCGCATGCCTAACGGGTCTATCTCTATCAGTTCAGGAAACATTTCTCCCACTTCGCTCAACAGGTCATCGTGGTTTTGTTGCATCTGTCTGGCGAAGTGTTCACGAGTCAATAGTGAGTCGAAATGTGCGTAGGCTGCCGTATCGATATAGGCAGGCAAGTGTTCTGAGAGATAATCGATGCCACTAGGCAGCAGGTCATCGTCCAGACGATAAAAGACGTCCTCTAACAGCGTGTCCTTGTCGTTCGACAGCAACGAGTCGACAAACGCATCACACACCTCTGTGAGCTCTGTCGTCTCTGTGCTCTCTGTGCCTTTAAATAACAGAAACGTCTTATCCTTGATTTTCAGGTCGGCAAAGGCGAGCTTGGTTGTACCATCCTCGTTCTTCGACGAGGGCATCAGCTTGTTGATGTCCTCCTCCAGATGCAGCTGTGTGGCAAAGTAGCCAAAGAAGAGAAACAGTGCTATCATTGACAGCCAACAGACCTGCCGATGTTGACGGAAGTACGAGTATATCTTGATAAAAACGTTGGTCATTGTTGAACGAATATCTTTAACTGGGCCTTGGCTATCGGCTCATCACCGATGCGGCTCTCGCCAGTGGCGATGGTGACATTGCCGAAAGTAAAACCAAATTCGATGGTGGTACACACCTTTTCAGCTGCCTGGGGACGACGCTGGCATTCGAAGCGCTTCACCTCGCCGATGAGTCCTACGGGAGCCTCCCCTACCCCATGACTTGCGGCCACGCAGCCCATCAGGGCAGAGCACGATTGGGCGATATGCTCAATCAAACCTGACTCTGACATGGTGCCGTCGGGCAACATGAAATAATTGTCTAAGCGGACGGTGAGGGCGGTGACGGCATGGGTGTCGTCACTCGCCTCTATCTCGTCCAGCATAATGAAGGGCTCACGCTGAGGTATCAGACGCTTGATAGCGTCCCCGCTGACCTTCCGTGAACCTGTTCGGTCAGAGAATTCCCCCATTGCTTACTCTTTTGGCATGTGCTCCTCAATGTAATCGTACAAGTCGTTGAACGACTGGATCTTGGACAGCTCTGCCACGGGGATGGTTACCTTGTAGTTCACCTGCAGCAATGCCACCATGTCTACTAGGCTCAGACTGTCGAGGCTCAAAGTCTCCTTGATGTTGGCCTCTGGGGTGATGTCACTTACTTCTACTTCAAACTCATTAGCGAGCAGTTCGTTAACCTGCTCCATAATTTCATTTCTTGTCATAATTTACTTTTTTACTCTTATAAGTTTTTTACGATTAATGTCGAATTGGTTCCTCCAAAACCGAAGGAGTTGCTCAGGAACTGGTCGAAGGCTATCTCCTTGGTCTCACCCAGCACATTGATGCAGCTGGTCTCTTCGTCGGGATTCTCGAAATTCACGTTGCCGGCAATGAAACCGTTCTTCATCATCAGCATCGAATAGATAATCTCCGAAGCACCTGCCATCCACATCTCATGACCTGTCTGGCTCTTTGTTGACGTCACAGGCACCCGATAGTCGCCGAAGGTCTGGGCAATGGCCTGTGCCTCACGGGCATCTCCAATCTTGGTCGACGTGGCATGGGCATTCACATAGCCTATCTCCTTGGGGTCAACAGCGGCATCCTTCAGACAGAGTTCCAAAGAACGGGCAGGACCGGCCACATTGGGCGTCGAGATATGATCACCATTACCCGAGAATCCCCACCCTACGATTTCTGCCAAGATGGGAGCACCACGACGAACGGCACTCTCATAACTCTCAAGAATCACCGTTGCAGCACCACCGCCCGGCACCAGTCCGTTACGATCGCGGTCGAAGGGACGGCTGGCTTTCTGTGCATCGTCGTTCAGGGCAAACGACTGGATACCGTCGAATGAAGCTACGCCATACATATTGGCTTCCTGGGCACCGCCACAGACCACACACTCCTGCAAGCCGTTGCGGATGAGCAATGCACCCAGGCCGATAGACTGTGAGCCGCTGGCACAGGCTGCCGAGGCGGTCAGGTTGATGCCTTTCAGATGGAACAAACAGGCCAGGTTCATCGTCACCGTCGAGTTCATTGACTGGAAGATAGCTCCACTGCCACAGGCGGCTGTCGAGCCACAACCACGGAATTTGTCGAGGGCTATCATCGTAGCCTCGGCAACGGAGTCATTGCCGTAGATGATACCTACCTCATGCTGATCGATATAGTCTTGGTCCAGGCGGGCTGCTGCCAGCGCATCCTTTGTGGCCATATAGGCATATTGTGCCTCTTCGGGCATGAACTGTCGCTGGTTGCGACCGATAAACGGTTTCAAGTCAGGACGTGGCACATTGGCTGTAAACGGTGAGCGGAAACCCGCATCTACACGTTCCTGACTCTTGATGATTCCACTCTTTCCTTCGTAAAGGGACTGCCGCACCTCGTCGAGCGTTACACCCAGGCACGACCATATTCCCATTCCTGTAATTACTACTCTATTCATATCTTTATTAACTACTCTAACTTCCTTAACTTCTCAACTGCTCTAATTCCTTTTTATAGCATCTTCTTCGCTTGACGATCTCCGGATGCAGCGGCTTCCATTGCGACAGTTCGCGCACGTTATCCTCCAGTTGAGGACCCGTCTCAGCCCAACGGAACCCATACTTGTTATAGATGGGTATGAGGTCTTCGAAGAACATCGCGTTGATGCCATAGCCTTGCAAGTCGGGGCGCACGGCTATCAGCAGCATCTCGGCATTGTCCTCACGCTTCCACTTCAGTGCTTTCAACAGGTGATACCAACCTAATGGCCATAGACTGCCGCCGGCCTTGCGCATGGCCTGCGAAATACTGCCCATCGTGACGGCAGCACCCACGACGTTGTCGTTTTCATCAACGATGACGGGTATCAGCTGGTGGTCAATCACGGGCAGATATTTGTGCAGGAATTGGTTGACCTGCTTGTCGGAGAGTCTGGTAAATCCGAACAGCGGCTCGTAGGCATCGTTCAACAAATCGAAAACCTTCTTGCCATAGCCCTTCTTATAAACCATATCGTCAGTAACCTTGATGACCTTCAGCCCCATCTGTTCCCTGCAGTATTGGGCTACGCGCTGGTATCGGGCGGGAATCTCCTCGGGTACATTGATACGTATCTGCACCCAGTCCACCTCCTTCTCCATTCCCAATGTCTCCATGTGGCGGGGGTAGTAGTCCGGGTTATAGATGGTGCTGGGCGACCCCGTCATGTCGAAATCTTCCAGCAGCATACCTTCCTTATCGAAGTCGGTAATGCCCAAGGGTCCCTGAATGCGGTTCATGCCATGCGACCGTCCCCACTCAGAAACTGCTTCTATCAAGGCTTTCGATACATCTATGTCGTCAATGAACTCTATCATGGAGAAGCGTACATTTTTCGTCTGCCACTTCTCGTTGGTGCGGTGGTTAATGATACCCACGATGCGACCGACAGGCTTTTCATTCTGATAGGCTACAAAGGGCTGAAGGTACAATGAACGATGCTTAGCATTCTCTGATGGAGCAGGGTGGGGCGTTGCAATGGCCTTTCTTGGTTTAATCAGGGTACGGATATCGCTCCGTAAGTCAGGCACATACTGCGGACAGTCACGATAGATATAGTCCGTCAGGCGGATGAAATCATCCATCTCCTTCTTGCTCGTCACCTTTTTTACTTCTACCTTATTCATTCGTTTCTATGATATTTTGTACGGTAGTCCAAAGGCGTCATGCCAGCCTGGCGGCGGAAGAACTGTCCGAAGAACGACGAGTTAGGGAAGCCCAGACTGTCCGAAATTTCCTTGACCGTCTTGTTTGTATCTCTCAACATCACATAGCAGTCCTCCATCGTACTCTCTGTAATCCACTGCATGGGGGCTTTGCCACTGACCCGCTGACAGACAATCGATAAATACTTGGGAGTCAGGCAAAGCTTGCCGGCATAATAAGACACCTGACGGTGCTTATATTGTTCTGAGGCAATCAGTGTCAGAAACTTGCCGAAGATGTCCTTGTCGCGTATAGTGGATGTATTGGCAACGTGCGGGGTATCTACATGTTTCATAAATCCCTCGCAAATCATTAGCAACATGGTACGAAGAAACGACAGTAAGATTTCGTTTCTTAATTGCATATCACGTTTTTCAAAAACGGAATTGACGTAGCATGTAAAGCCATCCATCCATTTCTGGTGGTTGATGACGTACACCTCCTTCATGTACATCGCCTTGTTCCAAATGTCTATCTGACCTCCGAGAGCCGTTTTCAAAGCCCTGTCGGAGATAAGTAATGCACTGGCCTTCAAGTCAGTGCTAAACATAATCGGGTATATCTTCTTTTGGGCTGGTATCAGCAATAGCTGACCTGCCTTCACCTTCATATTTTCCTGTGCCCCCATTTCCACCAACATCTTCCCGTATTGGCAAAAAACGATGGTATGAAATGGCGAACTGGCACTTTGTGCCTTAGCCATTTCGACGACGTTCTCCATATAAAGTACGTCATCGTTCACCAAAGATACAGCTTCTAACTCCATACTAAACTAAAATCGGCTGCAAAATTAAACATTTACAGCCGATTTTCAACGTTCAATACTTCCTTTATTTCGTTCTGTTTAGGAATTAATAGGGAAATCGAATGTATTCCTAACACTTAACGGACATCAATTATATCTTTTGTGTTTAGTGGGCTTCCAACCAGTTGTTGCCAAAGCCAGAGTCGGCAACGAGGGGAACATTCATGTGGAAAGCGTTCTGCATTTCCTCGATGACGATGCGTTCTACACGTTCTTTTTCTTCCGGGTAGACAGAGAAGTTGAGTTCGTCGTGGACTTGGAGAATCATTTTGGAGCGGATGTTCTCGGATTTGAAGCGGTTGTGAATGTGAATCATGGCAACCTTGATGATGTCCGCAGCAGTTCCCTGGATGGGGGCGTTGATGGCATTGCGCTCGGCAAAACCCCGAACTACACTGTTGGCGCTGTTGATGTCCGGCAGATAGCGACGACGACCGAATAGGGTAGTGACGTAACCCTGTTTTCTGGCTATTTCCTTCGAGTGTTCCATGTAGTCGTGCACCTTTGGGAAGGTGTCAAAGTAGCCGTCTATCAGCATCTTAGCTTCGTCGCGAGGGATGTCCAAACGCTCGGCAAGTCCAAAGACAGTGATACCATAGATGATGCCAAAGTTGGCTCGTTTCGACTTGGTGCGCTCATCGCGTGTAACTTCCTCAATGGGCTTCTTGTAGATGTTGGCAGCGGTGGCTGCATGCAGATCCTTGCCTTCGCGAAAGACTTCTATCATTTGCGGGTCGTTGGAAAGATGAGCCATCACACGCAGTTCTATCTGACTGTAGTCTGCTGAAAAAAACAGACAACCAGGTTCGGGAATAAAAGCCTTGCGAATCTCCTTACCGTCTTCACCTCTGATGGGAATATTCTGTAGGTTGGGGTCGCTGGACGACAGTCGTCCTGTGGCTGTAATCGTTTGGTTGAACGAGGTATGGATATGTCCTGTGCGGGGATTTATCAGTTTGGGTAGGGCATCGATATAGGTACCGATGAGTTTTTTCAATCCTCTGTGTTCCAATATGTCAGCAATGATTTCATGCTTGTTGCGCAACTGCTGTAGCACTTCTTCGGAGGTGACATACTGACCCGTCTTGGTCTTCTTGGCCTTCTCGACGATTTTGAGTTTGTCGAAGAGGATTTCACCAACTTGTTTAGGAGAGGCGATATTGAACTGTTGGCCTGCAAGTTCATAGATGCGATGTTCCAGGTCGTTCATCCTTTCGGTGAAAACTTTTGACGTTTCTGCCAACGACTCCGTGTCGAGACAAACGCCATTCATCTCCATTTCTGCCAAAACGGGCATGAGGGGCATCTCTATCTGATAAAAGAGTTCTTCGCAATCGTGCTTTTTCAGTTCTGGCTCCAACTTGTTCTTCAGTTGCAAAGTGATGTCGGCGTCTTCGCAGGCATATTCATAGACGAGGGTAGGGGAGAGGTCGCGCATGGAACGTTGGTTTTTTCCCTTGGGTCCTATGAGTTCATCAATATGAATGGTCTTGTAGTGCAGATACACCTCGGCCATATAGTCCATGTTGTGTCGCAACTCGGGTTGGATAAGATAGTGTGCAATCATGGTGTCCCACATCGGACCCTTCAACTCGATGTCGTAGCTGCGGAGTACCTCGAGGTCGTACTTCAGATTTTGACCGACTTTGAGAATTTTGGGGTTTTCATAGAGCGGTTTAAAGATATTAACAATTTGCAACGCTTCTTCACGTTTAGCCGGAATCGGCACGTAAAATGCCTCATGTTCCTTCACAGCGAAGCTCAAACCCACCAATTCTGCGTCGATCGGAGACGTTGAAGTGGTTTCCGTGTCTAGAACGAGAAATTCATTTGTCAAAAAAGAATCACGTAATTTTCGGATATCATCTTCATTTTCAACGAGTTTGTAGTTATGAGGTATCGTTTTTAGGCTCTCAAAACTCGAGAATTTTGGCTCTTCCGACCCTTCGGGCGCAAATTCTGCAAAGAGATTGAGTTGTGTATTAACGGATTTTGGCTTAGTTTCGGTTTTTTTAAGAATCTTGCTCGCGAGCGTCTTCAGTTCCAATTCTTCAAAGATTTTTGCCAGTTCGGCTTCGTTGGGTTCGCTGACCTTCAGCTCGTCCATGTTGAGTGTAATGGGAACATCCGTTTTGATGGTTGCCAAAAATTTGGAAAGTCGGATGTCATCAACATGGTCCACGATTTTTTTCTGAAGGGCACCCTTAATATCCGAAGTACGACTGAGGAGTTGCTCGATGGTTCCAAACTCGTTGATGAGTTTGACGGCTGTCTTCTCACCAACTCCTGGGCATCCGGGAAAATTGTCTGCCGAGTCGCCCATCAGTGCCAGCAGGTCGATGACAGCCTCGGTGGACGGGATACCATATTTGGCCTTCACCTCTTCTGGCCCCATCACCTCGTAGCCTCCGCCGTGACGGGGTCGGTAGATGAAGACGTTTTGATTGACCAGCTGGCCATAGTCTTTATCAGGTGTCAGCATATAGGTCTTGACATCTTGTTGCCCGGCTTTGGTTGCCAAGGTGCCGATGACATCGTCGGCCTCGAAACCATCGACCTCAAGGATGGGAATATTCCAGGCTTTTAGGATGTCTTTGATGATTGGGACTGATGTCTTGATATCCTCAGGTGTTGCTTCTCGCTGGGCTTTATATGCAGGGTAGGCCTCAGAACGGAAGGTGGGCCCGTGCGGATCGAAGGCTACACCGAGATGGGTTGGTTGTTCTTTCTGCAACACCTCCTGTAGGGTATTGAGAAACCCCATGATGGCACTGGTATTCAGGCCTTTGGAGTTGATACGCGGGTTCTTGATAAACGCATAATAACTGCGGTAAATGAGTGCGTATGCATCTAACAGAAATAGTTTTTCCATACTTTTTATGCTAATTTTCGCGTAAAATTACTAAAAAAATGGTTACTATCCAATTATTTTCATTAAATTTGCAAGAAAAATAGATGTGATATGGATTATTTAAGTCTCATTAAGCAACCGATTCAAGCCGATCTGGACGATTTTATTGCCTTATTTAATCAGTCTTTAACTTATCAGGATGGCATGTTGGGCTCTGTTCTAAGCCATATTCGTCAGCGTGGTGGCAAGCGTATGCGCCCTATGCTGATGTTGCTGATGGCAAAGAACTATGGTAAGGTGTCGTCAGTGACTCAACATTCTGCCGTTGGTTTGGAATTGTTACATACGGCATCTTTGGTACACGATGATGTAGTCGATGAGAGTGGGGAGCGTCGCGGACAGGCTTCGGTGAATGCTACCTATGATAATAAGGTGGCCGTGTTGGTTGGAGACTATATCCTTTCTACAGCTTTGTTGAACGTTTCGTTGACAGGCAGCCAGCCCATTGTTCAGGAATTGTCGGAACTTGGACGCACCTTGGCTGCTGGTGAAATTCTGCAACTCTCTAATATTCAGAACCAGGCCATATCCGAGGACGTATACTACCAGGTTATTCAGCAGAAGACGGCTGCTCTTTTTGAGTCATGTGCTGCCATAGGAGCCCTTTCAGCTGGAGCCTCTGATGTTGACGTTAAAAAGGCCGGTGACTTTGGTCGTACGCTGGGTATTATGTTCCAGATTCGTGATGATATTTTCGACTATTTCGATTCTAAGGAGATAGGCAAGCCTACCGGTAATGATATGATAGAAGGCAAGCTGACATTACCTGTCATTTATGCCCTGAATAATACAGAGTTTGAGTCGATGCTTACGTTGGCAAAGAAAGTCAAGGCTGGTACTATCAATGCCGATGAAATCGCTGTTTTGATAGATTTTACCAAGCAGCAGGGTGGCATAGAATATGCTGAACAGAAGATGGCTGAACTCAGTCAGATCTGTAAGGACTACATTGCGCAGCATGTGAAAGAAAAAGCCATCAAGGAGTCCTTGACGGCTTATGTAGACTACGTTGTTCAACGTAACTATTAATGTCTTTCCAGGGGGTTAGAAGAACTTGACTTCTTTGCCTTCCAGGTCGCTTAATACGAGGTTAGCCAAGCGGCTGGTACCTAAGCGGAAATAGTAGTTATTGAGCCAGTCCTTACCTAAAATCTCCTTGTATATGGTGTAGTAGGTGAGTGCATCCTGCATGCTGTTGATACCACCTGCAGGCTTGAAACCAATGCGGATACCAGTCTTTTGGAAGTACTCCTTGATAGCCTGACACATGACGTAGGCAGCCTCGGGTGTTGCACTTACTTTCTCTTTGCCTGTAGAGGTCTTGATGTAGTCGGCACCGGAATACATAGCCAGGATAGATGCCTTCTTGATGTTAGCGCAAGAACCTAAGTCGCCAGTCTCCAGAATCACCTTCATGGGCACCTGTCCGCAGGTAGCTTTCTGTTCGCGGATTTCGTCGCATACGGTCTCATAGTCGCCAGCCAGGAACTCGCCAACGTGCATGACGATATCAACGTTCTTAGCACCGTCCTTGATGGCTAATGCGGTCTCGGCAACCTTGATTTCCATGAGTGCCTGTGACGATGGGAAAGCACCGCTGACGCAGGTTGGAATGACACCTTCGACCTCGCAGGATTCGCTGACCAGTTTAGTGAAACGGGGGTAGGTGACGATGGTTGCTACATGTGGCATGTCGGGATATTCGTGGGCAAAGTCGTTGACTTTTTCCACCAGCTTCAGTACGCTTTCGGCAGAATCCTGAGTGGTCAGGGTTGTTAGCTCAATGCTGCCGAACATGAATTTTTTCACCTCTGGAGTGTTGTTCTCAGGCACTTTTTCGGCAATGATTTTCTTCACTGCTTCTTTCACGTCCTCGTCTTTGATTTTGAAGTCGTAGAGTGCTAAAGCCTGTTCGTACATACTCTTCAGTTGCTCTTCTTTGTCGTGATGATGGTGGCCACAGCCACAGCTGCAATTTTCACTCATATTCTTATGGGTTTTTATCGTTAATAATAGACGTTATTGTCTCAGTTTTTCATTATTTTTATGACGCTCTGCGTCGCGTTTTGTCTTCTTTTCTATCGATTTTTGTAGCTCTTCCGTCAGGTCAACGCCTGTCTGATTAGCCAGGCAGAGGAGTACCCATAGCACGTCGGCCATCTCTTCACCAAGGTTATCTTTTTCGCCTTCTTTGAAGCTTTGGTCTCCATATTTGCGAGCCATTACCCGGGCTAATTCTCCTACCTCTTCCGTCAAAACCGTCATGTTGGTCAGTTCTGAGAAGTAACGTACTCCGTACGCCTTAATCCATTGGTCTACAGCCAGTTGTGCTTCTTTTATCGTCATAGTCTCATCATCATTTGCAGGATGAGTATGATGATGGCTATCAGCAGAATCATGATGTTCTGCCTATTATCACGTGCATACTCATTCCAGTGGAAGGCTTTAAAGAGGAAGGTGATGAGCCAAAGGAACATGCCGATCACGCAAGGCCACATGCCAAATCGTGCTCCCCATATCCAAGAGCATATAATGCCGATAATGACCAGAATCAGTCCCGATAATTCGATTTCCCTCAGATATTTTCTCATTTTTTATTCCTTGTTTTTAGTGTCCATACAGATGGTGACAGGTCCGTCATTCAGCAATTCTACCTTCATGTCGGCGCCGAATTCCCCTGTTGCAACTGGTTTTGCCAGTTGCCCACTTAGCTCCTTACAGAATGCTTCGTAGAGTGGGATAGAGTGCTCATGACTGCCGGCACGGAACCACGATGGGCGGTTGCCTTTCTTGTAACTGGCATAGAGTGTAAACTGACTCACCACAAGTGCTTCACCCTTTACGTCCAAGATGCTGCGGTTCATGACGTCGTTCTCGTCGCCAAACACACGCAGGTTCGCAATCTTCTTCACCAACCATTCCACATCCTCTATCGTGTCCTCGTTGCATACGCCTAACAGGATGAGGAATCCCCAGCCGATAGACGATTTCACCGTTCCGTTGATGGTGACGCTGGCTTTGCTGACTCTTTGTATAACTGCTCTCATGTTGCAAAGATACGTACTTATTTTCAAACTACCAAATTTTTTTATCCGAGGTGTTCGTTTGGATGGAAAAAGTTGTACACTGTTTGGGCTTTGGCCTGTCCTACGATGCCTGTCAGTTTTTCTAAATCGGCCTCCCGTATTCTGTGTACTGATTTTAAGGCATTTAAAAGCCCGTCACGCGTTTTGGGCCCAATGCCCTTAATGTTATCCAGTTCGGAGTGTAAAGCGCGCTTAGAACGCTTGTCTCGATGAAATGTGATAGCGAAACGATGTACTTCGTCCTGCAATTGTGTCAGTACGCGGAATAGTTCTGACGTGTCCTTGATGGCAACTACGCGTGGAGGGAAACCATAGAGTAGTTCGTTGGTACGGTGGCGTTCGTTTTTTGCAAGTCCGGCAATAGGAATATCTAGTCCTAATTCATCTTGAACGGCCTGCCGGATGACCTCCATCTGGCCCTTTCCACCATCTGCTACGATGAGGTCGGGTAGGGGTTCTTCTTCATCTATCAGTCGTTTGTAACGGCGGTAGACCACTTCTTTCATCGAGGCATAGTCATCAGGACCTACGACGGTCTTGATGTTGTATTTTCGGTAGTCTTGTTTCGACGGTTTCATTTTTTTGAACACCACGCATGCTGCTACGGCGTCTGAGCCCGAGATGTTGGAGTTGTCGAAACACTCTATCTGGTAGGGCATCTTTTGCAGGTGAAGCAGGTCTTGCAACTCCTTCATCAGTCGTACTTGTTTCTGTTCTGGATTCAGCTTTTCGGCTTGTTTTAGACGGTCGAATTTATACTGTTTTCCGTTCATTATTGACAGGTCTAAAAGCGTCTTTTTATCACCGCGTTGTGGTACGGTTATCGTGACGCCATCCAAGTCGATATCGACTTCATGTGGAACGATGATTTCCTTTGCATGACTATTGAAGCGCTGGCGCATTTCGACGATGGCCAATTGTAGTAATTCCTCGTCTGACTCTTCCAGTTTCTTCTTATATTCGAACGTGAAACTCTGGTTAATCTGGCCGTTGGAAACATGGATATAGTTGACATAGGCAATCTTCTCGTCGTTGGTGATGCTGAGTACGTCGATATTGTCGATGGTGTGGCTGACAACCTCACTCTTGCTGACAAACTGGTCGAGTAGGAGGTATCTTCGTTTCATTTCCTCTGCTTCCTCAAAGCGCAGTTCTTCAGCCAGGTTCAACATTTCGTCTTTCATTTCTCGTTGAACCTGCCGGGTATT
>Ga0247611_10003307_pt1 | contig 24092 bp, 19 predicted proteins | sample 177DNAGHGhighgp2_FD_192422 | JGI IMG/M metagenome (GOLD analysis project Ga0247611, IMG submission 192422) | Sheep rumen microbial communities from Palmerston North, Manawatu-Wanganui, New Zealand - 1770 DNA GHGhigh gp2 | ecosystem: Host-associated > Mammals > Digestive system > Stomach > Rumen... | reverse complement strand
ATATTAGACCTTATAGTCCGTATTAGTAATTGCAAATTTTGCGTAAGAAAAGCGAAGAGGACCTGCGCACAATCCTCCTCGCTCTCTGTTATTTCTTGCTAGCGAAGGCCGCAAGAATGCATATAATGCCGATGATCAGCAATACTGTACTCATTGTTCCTTCACCTCCTCAAAATAGGGATTGATTTTTCTGCGTCCTCCACCTCTTAATGCTCATTTCGCTAATTGAGTCGGCATAAACATTCAGCATTTCATCAATGCTCAGCTCTCTTGCGTCCTCTAAAACTATCCTAGAATACTGTTTGAATCGTTCAACCTCTTCTGGCAAAACCCTCTCAACTCGGCCACAGACCTTGCATTTGATCCTCTGAATGCTAAGCTCTTCGACATCTCCATATCCGGTTCTTAGAATCCTCTTAACAGTCCCATTCTTAACCGTCTTCCCGCCACATTTACTACACACTATCATTAAAAAACCTCCTAAATTTAACCTAGAATAAAAATAAAAGACCTGTCCTATTGACAAGTCAATTTCATTATAGTATAATTTAGGAGGAAAATCTCGATTTTTATGTCGAGTGACCAACTATAACAGAAAGGATGTAGATTTATGTCGAAACACAAGCGAATGCGCTTACCAAACGGCTTCGGGCAAATATCAGAGATCAAATCAGCCCATCTCCGAAAGCCATTCCGAGCTATGATTACAGTCGGAAAAAATGAATTCGGACGTCCGATAGTGAGACCTCTGAAACCCGAAAGTTACTTCAAAACCTATAACGAAGCCTATTCAGCCCTAATGAGATACCACGAAAACCCATACGATCTTGAGCAAGACGTCACGGTTAAAGAGATTTATGAAAGATGGTACGAACGCAAATATAATGCGGTCTCGAGCACCATGTCCTATCAAAACAAAACCCAAATGGCAAGAGCGTGGAAATATTGCAAGTCGATAGAAAATTTGTCGATGAGAGAATTGCGAGTCAAACACATCAAATACTGCATGGAGAACGGGATTGCAGAGATTCGAGGGGTGGAAAAGACACCAGATGCAGCCACCAAAATGCTGATAAAAATGCTGTTTACTCAGTTATTCGGATATGCTATTGAATACGATGTAGTTCAGACCAACTATGCAAAGGACATGCTCATGCCTAGAGAGGTCATAAAAGAAGCTAAAGAAGTCGAACACGAGCATATCCCTTACACCGATGAAGAGATGCAGATCTTTTGGGATCACGTTGATGAGAATATAATAGCAGACATAGTGGTCGTGCAATGCTACTCAGGATGGAGACCACAAGAGCTGTTGGATCTGACCCTTGCCAACACAAATATAACAGACTGGTCGTTCACCGGAGGCATGAAAACTGAGGCTGGCAAAGACCGAACTGTTCCAATTCATTCAAAAATAAAAGAGATTGTGAGAAGGATGTATGAGGAATCAGAAAAAGCAGGAGTTAAATATCTTGTTCATAGAGTTAACAAATCAGGAACAATCTACCCCATAAATTACAGATGGTTTCTCCGGAAGTATTACGAATTTCTTGATCAGTATAAAATATCATCCAACCACAGACCTCATGATGGAAGAACACATTTCATAACTCAAGCCAAGAAATATAATGTCGACGAATATGCGATAAAGAGAATCGTAGGTCATGCCATATCAGACATTACTGAACGAGTATACACAAAAAGAGACCTTGAATGGTACGCTTCAGAGATAGAAAAAATAAAATGACTTGTAGGAATAGTGTAGGAATAAACTGAATCCGCGCTCAATTTTCTACCACTTCACACTACTAAAGATCCTCATAACAAAAGTCAATACCGCATTTTTGCGTAAAATATAATTGTCAGTCAGTTTCCTCCAAAGTATTTGACAAATGGCGGTATTGTGCAGGTTAGGAGGGATTTATGTAGGAATAATGTAAGAATAAACAGGACGGGATAACAATCTGCTACCTCGTCCTGCTCTTTTCTTGTCTCATTTCTGAACTTCTCCGTTTTCAATGAAGTCTCCAATCGGGCTCTTGGTATTAATCCATTTGTTCATAGTATGTAAAGCTATGTCCACCCACGCAGAGAATATTTTAAACGGGAGTATCGTAGAAAATATCGGGAATTTTTCGACAAACCAGTCATATACTTTAGTAAGTTTAAGCTGGCCTGTGCCCTTCCCTAGCTCATTTTCGGCCATAGACACGGCGTACTTGAGCCATTCTAGGACGTTCTTCTTTTCGTTCACAAGAATATAAATTATGAACGCCACAAGGAGAACCGCCCCGATAGATAGAGCTATTATGTCTTTAAGTTCCATCACCAAAGTCCTCCATATCCATGTTGTTCAGCACTTTAGCCATCGCTTTCGTTAACTGCTGCTTAGTCACATTGGGTAATTTCTTATCTTTCTCGATGTTCTTTGTTAATTTAATAACATTCTCGGCTTTACTTTTCCAGGCGTAAAACCCGTAAGCAACGCCAACTGGTCCACCGAGATAAGCTAAATATCCAGTGAGCTGATCGGGAGCATCATGCACTATAATTGCGCCGAACACTCCCCCAGCAATCCACATCAGTATAGCGACAACCATTATCAGTTTGGAAAACTCAAACTTCTTCATCGTGATCACCATGCTCTCTCATAGGTAACTGCTTGACTTTTTCCATGATTTGCTTAGCTGATCCGTTTCCACCCATCATTTCATATGGTTTGTATAGGTATTCATATAAGTTCTCGAATTGGTCAGGGGTGATGTATTTCTGCTTGAGATACTTACGGCCTAGATACATGATACGATCATGACCTAAGCCAATAAGCATTCTTGTCTGCAAATCCTTTTTGTCGGCTTTCTTGGAGAGGAATGTCCAGAATCCACCTGACGCAATCAGAGCTATAACCACGGAAATGATAGTCTGTAACCATACTTCCATAGGCTTATCTCCTTTCTTCTATTTTGAAATAAACCTTTAAGATATATTACTTTCTTTTTCTGGAAAGTGCTAACGCGCCAATCCCTATAACAAGTGTAGGCAAAACTATAAGAGATACACCAGTATGCGGATTTTCAGCGTTGTCACTTTCTACAAGAGTTTCTTTTTCTTCCTCTTCTGGTATTATTGTACGCTCGTCCACAATAAATGGTTCGGCGTCATCAGGTTCCTCATCTGAAATAATTATCTCTTCAGCTGGTTCTATATCTTCGTCATCAACAATAATCTCTTCCTCGTCATCTTCGTCCGCTGCCTCTATAGGTATTTCGGATTCGTCATCTTCGTCTTCGTCTTCGACAGCGATAATCGTTTCAGCCGTATCCTCTGTATCACTCTCGTAAGACAGCACAACGCTCTCAACCTTAATACCTTTTACGGGCGGCACAGAATAATTGATCCCACCGGCAAGACCGTAATAAACGCTTTTAAGCGTTGCCAAAGTGTTTCCGCCCATATCATTCAGTACGTTGCTAATATCAAAGGCAATCGTACCATCCGCGCTGATCTTTGACGCAGACACAAGGCTACCCGTAGTCTCGTAGTTGAAGAATAGCCCGATAAGATTGTCGGTGTTTGCCACGTTAGAGGTGAACACACCTGTAGAATAAGCAGGAATGCCGCCGTTGTTCCAGTCGGAAACAATCGTAGAAGGCGCAGTAGTTAGCTTAAATGTTATCTTGCCATTCGTCTGCTTGTTGAAGAACGCCGCTACCTGAGAAGCGAGTCCCTCGAAACCTTTGACACCCTTGCCTTCGCCAAGTTCGGAATACGAAAGCCGCTCTACCTCAGTACAGGATACGATTCCATCATTATTCCGATCCGTAGTTACAAGAACGGGGTAATCTAAGTATACCTCTTTGTAAGTGAATTTATAATCGGTAGCAGTAGAAGCAAGTTCGCTTATGACATTAGTAATCTCTGTACTACTGGTGAAATCAGATATTACTGTAAAGACACGACCTGTAGAATAGGTCTGATTAGTGTTACCAAAACTGTTATAGAACTTTTCGTCCTCAGTTTTACAGTAGGCTTCCGTCGCAAGGGTTATGCTATCGATCCTTGTGAAGCTACTAACTAAAAATCCACCTGAATAAGTTGTGTTGGCAAACAGATCTAACTTCCAATACTTACCTTCTGTCGTTGCGTTCTGTGTACAATTCGCATCCATATAATTCGCGAAGTTATATTCTACCTTTTCTGAATAATTCCTTGAATGCCGTTCGCCCTCAACAATCAGCACTACTTTAGTGACAGTTAACTCATTGCCGTTTGCCTTCAATATAATACTGTCGTTAATAGGAAGTGATGGCGTGAAATTAGTGCTGGCTGTAGCTACATTCTCAAAACCAACAAATCCTGTATTGAGCGCCATGGGGAAGGATACTTCATTATGATCTGCCAACACAGCGACAGACATGGTAAAGTACATTGCTATTGAAAGCAATATACAGACTATGTTTTTTATATATTTCTTATTCCTCATACGGCTCACCCGTTATTCCCTCATATTCTTCTGGTGTGATCCAGCCTTTAACGACAGCGTTTCTTACCCTTACATCATTCCAAAATTCCTCATCGTAATATCTCTTTATTTTCTCAAACTGTTTACTATGCATAAATTATTCCTCCTCTAAATCAATATCAGACATCATAGCGAGATAATCAATATCAGATCTCTGCTTTTCGGCTACATAAGCCTGATATTCTATAGGCGTAAAGGCGGCTTCGAGATATTCATACATATTTACCGTGTTACCTTCCGTATCTTCTCTTACGACCTCTCGAATATCTTTACGCAGATATACAGTAGTCGGCGAACTTTGGGTATCGACTTCGGCGGGTCTGATTGTGCTTTCCGAATTAGACCACTTTGCATTCATGCTTTTTCTCCTTCCTGTCGAAACGCGAAACACGTCTCTTGCATTGCTGAATATTTACATAAGGTTTAATCCAAACCAAATACATTTGATATGTATTTGTAGCATCTATCCATCCAATATAAGAAAGCATCTGTTTCGCTTCGTATATAGTGAGTTTATTTTTCTTGCGTATACGTCTCGCTTTGCGAGTTGCTTTTATCATAATATTCTTTCGTAATGTAATACAGTTTCTGTAAAATCTAAACCCCATAAAATCTAAGAATCTTCCAACGTGTGTGCCGTCTTTCTTAATGTAATGGAATAAATATACTTGCCAATGGGGAGATCCCCTCTTGCGTACTGCGCTGCGCTTGTACGCAATTCACCCCCGTGCAAGTGGTTTATAAGAAAGCGCCGCGCCGACGCTCCAGGGCGCAGCCGCCGCCGAAACGTCCAGATCCGCGCAGAACGCCCCGCATTGAGCACTGCCGTTCGAGTAACCGCCAACGAGCGCGTAATAAACTGCGGTATTCTGCCATACATAATCGCACATATATGTCGTAGCACTACCACTTACTGCTGTAGGTAAGAAACCTGTGTCAGCTCCGTCAAACGCACTGATATAACCGTTTGCAGCGATTGATTTGCCTGTAGCTACATAACCAGTGCCATCAAGATTATAACCTGTAGCAGTCGAACCGTCTTCATTACCAGGGGTCATCTTAACCAAATGTTGATTTGCAGACAAAATCCAACCAAGACAAGACTTAAAGATGTTGCCCCAAGGCATTTCGATACCGAGAACTTTAACACCGCTTACATTATCATTCTTGCCGTAGAATAGTCCTTTCTTATCCATTGTACCAGTTGCAATTATTCCAGTATTGCTTACAGATACATAGCTTGAAATGTTACCATTACCAAATGTCGCCTGCGTATTGGTACTCATACCGATAAGCAAAAGCAAATCGTTAATTAAATCCCATTCAGCTTTATGCAGTATGTTCCAGCCTTCGCCCTGCTCGTTTGCATCATTATTTGCCTTTGCAAAATCAATTTCCTGCTGACGGGTCGTATTCGACATTATCTTATTAACAGTCAGAGCGTTTGCATTATGATAGTCAATACCACTTATAGAGCGCAATCTTGTACCATCATAGCTGCCGTCATACGCTGCACGATATATGTAATCAAGCACATTGCCTTTAATGTCGTGATGGGCGTAAGCCTTAAAGGATTTGTCAAGCTTTTTGTCAGATATTATGCAGTAGTATTTACCGTTCGTCGTCCAACGTTTAACCCAAAGCTTCTTGATTTGAACCATAACATTACCGTTATAGGCCATATCCTTAATATCGCTTGTACCGCCGTCAAGCTTAGTCTCGTAATCGTCTGGATCGAGATAATAGTCTACATGACCGTCGTAAGCAAGCATGCAAGGCTTGAAAAACTCGTAGATAAAGTTTTTCCATGAACCGTAATTGAACTCGTCTTTTTCGTAGTCCATGTACGCATTTTGATAGAACAGGTTATTGCAACCGTACTTTGTATTATAGTATGGGTGCATACAAGTTGCAGAATTGCTATCATTCTGATTAACGTAAAACGCATAAACTCTCGGTTTTGTTGTATTCTTGACTTCATTTATCTGCTCCTGTAAATCCTTTTGCACATTTGCAACTGCCTGTCCGTTCTTGGTGTTTTTGAGATAATCAATCTCAAAATCCGGCTCGTCGGTTATCGTGATGTTTGTTGTGCTGTCGTAGGTTTTGAGACCACGGAACGCGAAAATTTCAGCGTCTGTAAGAGGTGTGGTGACAGGTGTTGCGAGAGCGTTTATACTATCATCAACAACCTCACAGCGAGTTATAACCTCGGCTTTCCCATTGCCGATTATTAATTCATCACGCGTTGCTCCGTTAAGTGTGCCGCGAAGCGGGAGAGCGGTGGTGAACTCTGCGGAAGTAGTCAGCGTGTTATCGCTGTTGGCTGTTGTTACCGTCAACCCGTCATCACCAACAGACTTTATTTCACCGTCAACAACTTCACTTCGTCCGTAAATAGTCAATCCCTGCACTCTCGCGTCTGCACTGTCTGTTATGGGTGAGGTGTTGGAGGTGGAGATAATTGAGCTGTCAGACTGAACATCAACATTCACCCACTCATAAGTACCTGCCATTTCACCCTGTACACACTTATAGAACCAACCATTAGTATATGTAGTTGTTGTATTGCCGATGTACTGATATATCTTGCCTACAAGATCAGCAGACGGGGTAGGGAGCACCGAGAATTGAGTCTGGATACCGTCAACGAAACTTACATTACCGTTTTTGTCCTTATATAAAATAGACATTCTATGTTCACCTCCTTAAATACATACAAACGGTGCGACACCGTACTGATAGCTTGAAAGTTGGAAATAAGGAGCGCCACTGGTACTGAAAACACGACACCAAGCACTGGCAGAATTCTGTGCAGGTGAACGTTCCCACCAATGGGTTTTATTACCATTGGTGTCATATTTAATTCTGTTTTCTTGTGTCTTATAATATTCAATCTGCGTTAATGCAGCAAACTCAGTAGAGTTACTATAATAAGACTCAGGAATAAGAATATAATCCTCTCCCGCAATTTCCTTTTCTGCGAATAACGCAACCTTATCGGACGTTACCTGAACGGTTGAACCATTATAGGTTTCAGCAGTAGTGACATCAAACGATTTGAGCAACCCTTTAAATCCGGTTTCCAGAGCGTTATAGTAAGCACTATTCAAATCGCTTCTTATAAGAGACGAACTCCAAGAACCTTGATTGGTATTTGTCGCATTAACTCTCGCATATTGATTAAGACAATTCTTCTGTCCTACTACATAGTGAACATTCTGTCCCATATAACCTTCGTTCATAAGAACATATTGAACGTCTTGCGCCTCCATTGCATTTACAAATGCACCATTTGGATTTGCAGATATAGCATTAACATGAATAGTACGCTCATCGCCTATTGACCAGTAATCAAACAAATTGATTTTACCAGCATCATGCCCGGCAATCATAGCCGCAATATCTTCCCATGTTCCTGATGCCCACGGAACTATTTTAACACCATTTACTACATAAGGATCGGATGGAATATCGTCAGAATCAGTAATGATAATTGTCGTATCATTAGGAATTGAATCTTTTATAGCAAGATACTTCGCAATAGTACCTGCCCAAACCTTTGTATATAAAGTACCGCTTGAATTTACAAATATTGTCACATCGTCCGGTTTGGATATACCATTCTTTTCAGGTGTTGCTATATCTACGCTTCCCCCACCAGACTGTACGCTGGTCTGAACCCAAGAATAAGTGGCAGGAGTTGTGCTCGTATCAGCTACACATTCATAAAAATAATTATGAGTGTAATCAGCAGTGGTATCTCCTACATACTGACAGACTTTACCTACCGTCTCTTCAGAAGCAACAGGCATAATTTCATATTGTATTTCCTTTGGAATGGCAGGCTTATTTTTGATGTAATCTGGTTTAACACCATCCGTTTGATTCCAGTCAGGTTGAATCCAGTTGCTACCCGTCACATCTGACCAAGCATACACGGAAGGAGACGATGAATATTTCATACATCTGTATAAATGTGCATATTCAAAGCCACTTGCACCGGGCTGTCCCATATACAAATATGTTTTCCACTGATATTCCTCTGACGGTTTGGGCATAGTCCATACCTGTTCAATAACATTAAACATATCGGGCTTATTCTTTATATAATCATCAGCCGTAGAGTCTGTTTGTTCCCAGTCAGATTGAACTGCACTTCCTCCACCTTCCTGCACCGCAACAGGAATCCATTCATAAGTTCCAGCAGTAGAACCCGTCACACATTTATAAAAAAACCCATTCGCATAGCTTGCCGTGGTAGAACCAGTGTACTGCACTATCTTGCCAGCCAAATCGACAGTTGCAGTCGGCATTGTGCTATACTGAACGGAATCAGGAATTTCATCTTCAATTTTGGTCTTAAACCTATCAAGAGTTGAGACCGTTATTAATGTATTAGCCATTTTGATACCTCCCTATAGAAAGATAAAATCTCCCTGCAGAGATTAATCCACAGGGAGAATATCATTAATTTAGCTGGCTATGCTTAGTTGAACAGAGCATCGATGTCTGCGTTTGTAGCAAGAGCCACATCATTGCCGAGAGCAGTGATAAGAGCGTCAAGGTTGTCCTTGTCTGTTCCGCTCATAAGACCAGCCGCGGCAGCAGTCTGACCGGAAGTCGGAGTTGCATTGCCATATTCCTTCCATTCTACGTCAAAGTGGAATGCATCAGCAGTCTGTGTGCCACCTACGTCAGTAGAAGCAACAGTTATGGTCTTGGTGTAAGGTGTTACGTTGCCGGCAGCAGTACCAGCTGTAGCGGTACCGGCTGTAGCAGAAAACGTATCGGCAGCACCCTTGAATGCATCGTAATCAGTCTTTGTGATACCACCAACTGCATCAGCGGCCGAAGAAGCGTTGAGAGCAACTACGCTAATCTCATTACCAGCGCTGATAGCGATACCAGCACCTGCAGTATAAGCGGATACAAGATCCTTAGCCGCGATGTAGAGATGTGTAGCATCAACAGACGGATCCTGAGAATCTACAGTGTTGATTGCAAGGTCGATGTACTTATCGCCAGGAACGAGTCCGGCAACAGGAACGTCGGCAGTTGCGCATGTCCCAACCATAGCAGCCTTAACTACGAAGTCCTTAGGAATGTTGATCTTAACGCTAGAAGCAGCGTCAGTGCCATTTGCCTGAAGCTTATATGTCTTAAGATATCCAGTTTCAGCAGTCTGCTGTTCTACGATCTTATAGACACCTTCAGTCCAGGTCTTGATCTTGCCATCATATCTGGTAAGATGGTCAAGCGTGAGAAGTACGACATTATTGGGCATAATTAGCCTCCTTTTGGTCGTGGGGTTGAATTGCTTATATATAAAACTTTGGCCGAAGTTTTATTAGCTAAAATATAATTTTACGGGAAGAGATTGTCAATGTCTTCATCCGTAGCGAAAGTATAATCGGGGGGAAGAGGACCGCCACCTCCGCCTTCTTCTATAGCCTTTATTACCTGATAAAGCATGTATTCAACTTTGCTATGACGCGGTACGACATATACTTTACCGCAGATTGTTATGGTTAAGGGCTGTAACTCATTAGCCATGACTGTGTACCTCCTATTTTGAATTATTAGAGACAGAAACCGATATTAACTGGGCCAAGATAACCTTGAGCTATTTTCCCATCGTATATATATTGCCACAAGTTTGGGAGTGTGGGACGAACAGTACCCTTTTTAGTTTCATAATCATATACTGCCGAATTCCACCATAAATGAGATGATCCACTATAATCTCCACCTATGGGAGATATATATGCAGTTATAATTTCATTGGATATAAGTTTTGGTGCTGTATCGGGATAGCTTCCAGTACCCCATCGACTAAGCACTCTACTACCCATACTTCTAGTCATGCCGTTAATTGTGCCATTAAAGCCGGAATACACAACTCCATTTTTTTCAGCATCGTTTGATCCCATCTCGCCGGCACTTAGAAGCCAAAGACCTCCGCAAGCAATGACATCCTCAATTGCGAAACCAGTAGTATCACAAACCATGGTGTGTTTACGCACGTTTCTAAACGCCAAGTCTTCCTGCCCTTCGACTTTTAGTATCGCTTGAAGGAATAATGTCTCAAAAAAATCAGAAACTTTCGAGCTGGCATAAGAATGAAGCACGGCGTCGCCTTTGTATAATCCTATGTTTGATGGAAGATTTTCTGGAGCATCATAGTACGTTAGACCTTTCCTATCTGCACCTTGAGCCAGTTGGTTTAAGTCCACAGTGAAGACCCATGTCGATGATGTCCCATCCTCTCCATTGTAAACGCAACGAGCCAAAGCTGACCCACCAGCGTATCTGGTTCCTCTGTATTCAAAAGATTTCCACACAATAGTTTTAGTAGTTTCATCGGCAACAGCATCAATGCCGCCGTTTTTAGCTATATCATTCCAAGTAAGTTGAGTGAAATCAGTCGGTGTGCTCTGCTTCTTCCAAGTAGCATAAGTCTTCATGTTTTTAGTAACATTTACCGGATTCGGTTCCCAACCTTGGAAAACGTAGCCCTTTTTCTCAAGTTTAGGTTTCCCCTTGTATGCACAGGTTCCATTCTTAGGAACATTTTCGTCAGTATAAAGCTTACTTTCGCCATCGTAAAACTCGACAGTAAAAGGTCCTGAAATCTCAAGTACGCTTATTGTAACCTTACTATATCCATATAGTTCCTCATCTTTAGCGTCAAACTCAAAGTCAGCATTACCTCCACCAGGATCGATCTCTTCTTTAAGCTCTGCAAATTTTCCGCTTACGTCTATCGACACTTCAGAATAACCAAAAATATCTTTGTCTTCTTCGTCAGAAACTTTTATGGTTGTCTCATACGAATCTTTAGATAAATCTTCTGCGGTAATGGTCTTAGACGTAACACCCGATGAAATATCAACAGTAACTTCCGAATAAGCTTCGACATCATCATCTTCGGCTTTATATGTTCCTACTTTGCTGATGTTTTTCGTCGCCGTTTTCGGTTTCGCTTCAGCTGTGACAATACTATAAGCCTTGCCTTTACCAGCATCGTATTCTCCATTTTCCGATATAGTAATTTCGGATGTTTGAATCTCTGCTGTATCAGGAATAGCCTTAACCTTATCGGCATATGATCTAAAGGAAGCATCCTTATCGACCTCCACCTGTTTAGCTATTATAGCTCCTCGAATTTGTTTTCGTGTAATATTTATGGCGTTAAGTTTAGTTTTAATCGACGTTGAGCTGTATGGATCTGACGTAGAATTACCAAGTATGCCGTCCAACACATTGTCAACTTTCTCAAGATAATTATAAATAGATCCGCTTTTAACTGCTCTACTTCCAAATTCCTTAAGTTCGTCTTCAAGAGGTAAAATATCAGCAACGTCCTCTTTCAAAACCAGATCTTTAACCGTATATCCATTAATGCTATTAGCCGAACCTGGAGTCGAATTTAATTTATTAAAAGCAGATATAATTGAATCTCGGACTATTTCTCCTCGTTCCTCGCCTTTTATTCGTATAAGTTCATCAGTAATATCAGCTTGTGCCAACTCTTTCACCTCCTATTTTGAATTTTTTAGAGACAGAATCCAAACATTAGCCTTTTCAACGTTCCGGCGCCAACATGTCCCGCTTTGGCTTCAAGAGCCGACTGCGAGATTAACGTGTCTCTATATGCCTGATTAGGGTTAATGTAACTATAAGGACTCTCCCATGTAGTTTCTTTTTCCGTTCCGTATGTATGAAAACCGGCCATTATTATACCATCTAGTAAAACGTCCCCTTCTTTAATTCCAGGATACTTTTGGGCGTCGGCCGCACTTGCCGGTGTAGACTCTCTCCGATTAATCCATCTTAGTGGAGGAACTGTATTACCCCAAACCAATCCGGCATAATGCACTCCAAGTTCTTTATCAGCTTTTCCGTCAGCATCTGTTGGCTTTGTTTCATTTCGGCCATGTTCTCTTGGATTCAAAAGCCACACCCCTGATAAAGTAACTTTTGTTGTATAGTAAACCTTATCTTGTCCTTCAGTATAATTAATATACTTAGGTACATCAGCAAATGATAAGTTCTTTTGTCCGCCATATCGCCCATCAGAACAAGCCTTAATTGCTTTCGCCAACTCTTGCGCAAATTCATATATCTTGGTATTAGTGTAGTCAAAACGATCATTGAAAAGTTGTGTTGCAAACTTGTTACCCGCACTAAGACATGGTAATCTGGCATCTCGAATATTTGGCTTGCCAATATTGCCAATAATATCAGCAATGCTGACGTCAAATGTCCAAGAGGTATCAGTCCCCTGTTCTCCTTTATATCGGCAAGTGGCCAAAGCCCTTCCACCAAGAAATTGCTGCTCACAAGCTACAAAAGGTTCCCAATAAATATATTTTGAATCTGTTCCATCGCCTTTTATATTGTCGGGATGACTCATTATATCGTCCCAGTCCATTTCATTGATAGAATGTCCACCATTAGGCATTACTTTTTCTTCCTGTTCCCACTGAGCAATACATTTTGTATCCCTGACAATGTCGACTGGCTGTGGATTCCATCCTGCGAAAATATAACCTTCTTTTTTGAGAGTGTCTCCACCATAAGAGCAGGAACCACCCTTAGGCACATCCGTTTCTACATATACAGCTTCTCCATCGCTAATAAACTGAACAGTAAAAACTTCTTTCGTGTCTTTGATAGATAATACGAATTTTCCATAGCCATATGCATCATCATCCTTGGCCTCATACACATATTCCTCGCCAGTCTCTTCCACATCAAGAATTATTTCTTTTGTCGGCATTACTTTGTCAGTAAGATCGATGTTTACCTGAGAATAACCGATAACGTCTTCACCTTCATCTTTGGCCTTATACTTTAAAGTTTCCATTTTTTCAGGGAAGTCATCGCCAGATACGTCTTTCGTAACGACCATCGAGCCGGCGTCAACATTAACTACAGAAAATCCATCAGCACCATCTGTCTCCGCTTTATACTTACCGTTTTTGGTTATGTGCTTTTCGGTAAGGTTAAAAGGCACATTCACATTAACGGGATTAAAAGCCTGTCCTTCTAGAGCCTCATACGTTTTATTTTCTGTTATTTCAAGAGGCCGAACTTCTAGATTGGCCTCCATCTCAATCAAACCTATTAAATTCTGATAATCATACAGCGGTGTGTTTTCTGATATAGTAATCCCATGATCGGCAATCTCTTTCCGAATCTTGTGCTTGGTTTCATTAAGATACTCAAGTTTCTCTTTAATGGTCTCAGTCAATCCACTATCAGAGCTTTCAACAACGTTTACATCATCGATGACTTCTGCAAGATCCACAAGATATGAATATATCTTACCGCTAGCGATTCCCTTATTACTTCCTTCAGTCGGAACTGAGTCTAAGGGAAGTATCTCATTAAGTTCTTCCTGACTTAGAAACTCACTAACGCCATGCCCATCCAAATATCTTGCAGTTCCGTTTGTTTCGTTTACTTTGTCAAGGGCGGACACTATGGCCTCCTTGATTTCTTTTCCTTTGTATGCCTTTTCTATTTTAGACATCTCTTCTTTTATGTCAGCCAATGATCATTACCCCCAATCAAAGTCATCCATATCACCGATCATGGCAAATATCCCACCGCCAGTAACCAATTTTGTACTTTTTCTAATAGGATATTTGTCCATTGGCATTAATTTGGCTAAATCTACGCGTTTAGCAAAGTAGTCGGAGGAAAGATAGTTAAATGTGGCAGCATCTCTACCTTGTGTGTTTATTGCATTCAATGCCTTTGCCAGTGGATCGCGTATTTCCACACCAGTTGAGGCAGTCCGAATGCTATCTTTATAAGCTGATATATCTGCCATTTTGAATTACTCTCCTTTGCTTATTCGTTAGGGTCCGTGTCAGATACTGGAAAAGCGAATATCATAGTGGCTACATTAAGATTCATAGTCACCAAGCGCATAACAGTTCCGTCGAAATTTATAAGCTGATTATGCAACTGAGGAGATACTGTACCATAAACCCAATAAAGCTCATGATACGCGCCGCCCGTAACACTAAAGTTGTCAACAAACTTAGCAATGGAATACTTCTTTTCGCCAGAAGTAAAGTAATAGCCTTTTCCATATGCGGCCGTAAGACCATTAGCTCCTACCAAATAGCCAACCGTAGTAGCATTTGCTTGACTATTTCCTCGGAACAAAGTGGTTTCTCCCGAGCCATTTTCAGCATAAACAAACACATTAAAGGGATTATCGTTTATGCATAAATATGTCGTTTTCTCATTAGCACTTCGATGAACCCTTATTGTGATCGGCGCTGATAAATTCATATTTGAACTAGCCATGCTGGTCGGATTTAATGCTATACTAGTATTAAACGTAGCTGCAACATTGGCATATGATCCGGAACCGGTAGGATTGATTGTAATAGAAAATTTGTGATCCGCATCGGGGTACACAATATTCGTATTACGTTCCCAGCCCGTAAGATTCGATATAACAAAAGCAATCTCAGCAACCTTAGACGCAAGTGTTTCTGGCTGAGTATCTGTGGCAGCCGAAACAATAGTTATTTGTTCGTTTAAAGAATGCATTTAGTCTCCCTCCCCTTCAGATTCATAAGGAACGCCATCCGTCATATACTCAGACACCATTCCCTGATTCTGATATGTCGCATTTTCTCCCATCCGAATATCAGTAATCGGCGCAATATTTGAATACATACTACCACCAGAATATACATCTCCACTGCTTGGCGTGGGCTGTACAGTAACTTCAATGTTGCCAGTAAGAGAATTGATAGCTAATCCATAACCAAGTCTTACTGATATAGCGTCTCCAGCTATACGTATTCCAGGACCGGCAGTGTAACTGGTGCCTCCACCGCCACCACCGCCTCCTCCGCCACCGGAAGAACCTCCACTGGGCATTCCACCAGTTCCGGATTTATATATCTCACTGAGCTCTCTTTTCTCAGGAGTACCTATCTGAATCTTTTTGACGGCATCGTCCATGTTAATATCTATCTTGGTCAACGGCAGCCAAGTATCTATGAGATGCGGGTTTGACTCGACATGCACCATCTGACCGACTGAGAAAGCTGGATAAGCATCGTCAAGATAGTTTAACTCGGCAGCATTACAATTCACAGTTAGCGGACTTAAGTCTTGATTAGAAAGCCATTTCTCAGCCGCTACTAAAAGCTCATCGGCTCTGGCTATTTCGTCGAAAGTCACAACCTCTGTAACTCTTCCGTAGATGTCAACGGCATCAGAATCCAAATAGTCCAAACCACTATGCACGCTGGTTATTGTTACACGTTGGCCATCAACTTCCTGGCCTAACGGGAGTATTGAGGTTTTAATGTTTCCGCCGTTAATGTCTTTTGAAATATCAACTAGATTCAAACCGAATTTTACAGGTTGAATGCTTGCTTCTTCGATATCGGCCAGCCAATCTATGTAATTGACTCCGTCCTCTTTTCTAAAGAAGAAATATCCACCCTCAGCATCAAGGCACATGGATTCGAGAACTTCTTTAGTAGTTTCATAGTTAAGTTCTCGATACACCATAGCATTTGGAATTGTAATACGGCCAACTGTAAACCTTCTATTTTGAGGAACTTGGCCATTATGGTTTGAAATCACGGTATCGAAAAAATCGACTATCGATATTGACTCGAATGTTCGAGGCCTTTGTATGCTATCATTGAAAAAAGCGAGAGGACCCTCGCCTATTATTTCCTTGTTAAGATCCATAGACATATTAATCTCAAGAACTCGTCCATACCAAATAAGCACATCATTCTCATATATGTCTATGTCAGAAGATAAAAGTTTGGGGGTCTCGTAATATTTATGCCCTTTCGGCATGGTAAAATGCGAAGACCCCGCAGAATTTAGTTCAATGCTGACAGATGGAGATACTAATGACAAATCAGACTGGGTGCCATAAATATTGTTGCCATCCAGTTCTATTCTGTAAATCATATAGTATCACCCCTATCATAGTTTATTGTTACTCTGCCCGTTCCGTGGAATACCATCTCATTAGCTCCAGGGAACAGATCTATCGGGCAATCTTCAGTGATGCCCTTAGGCAGATAATACGTATCCTGAGATACGGTTACTGTCATGTTTTCTGTTGTAGTGATCGTAGGATGGACGATCTGATCGGTTGAATTGTAGATCGTACGCTCCTTATCGCCGTCAACATCAAACGAACCATAGTAAATAATGTAAGAATCATTATTGAATGTGAGATCATCCCACAGCCAATCAATCATAGCGCCGGCTACAACTTTCTTAAATGGATTTAGCACGTAGTCAATGACGACCACGGAGTTTCTCTCTTCTGATCGCCATTCGTTAAGAGTCAAACGACCCTCGTACTGATACATCGGTTCGTCTTCAAGAATAACCGAAAAGGTATGACCGTGGAGATATTCGAGAAGCTGGTTGAATAGCATATACCATTCCTGATAGCCGTTTAGAACCATGAATTCCCAAGAGCCAGTTCTGTTTTTATACACCGGACGGCCGGCGAGAGCCTCGGTATAATCCAAGGCCCCGTCAGCTCCAGGTATTTCAACAAAAGAGGTCGCCACCTCAGGAGGATTGATTACTGGACGAGACGTAGGCACCATATGCCAGTCATCCCAAGTATTTCGCTCACCTATTATAATAGAGTGATACTGCTTTGAAAGTTCGGACATATTATCCCCTCCCTCGTCTTATAGTTCGAGATCCTAATGCAGAATCCATCGGCATAACCAGTTCACCAACGAGAGCACCGGTATCCATGCGCACTTCAAGTTTGGATAGTCTATCTGCTATGTCGAGCATGTTGGTATTAAGACTGTCGATAGACTTTATTATGTCGGAATTGTCGACTGTTATGCTATTTTGAATGTTTGCGGATTCGTTCATTGCAGCACTTACAGATCCAGCAAGAGCAACGCTTCTTGTAGTATCAAATATGCCATTAATCTGTTCTGCTCCAGCAATTACATTTGTTAAATCAACAACGGGTTTGATTGTGGGCTCTAAATCTATTGATGTGTCAAATAAGCTTGCTGACTTCTCGAGAGCTTCTCTAAGAGCATCCGTTGCAGACGTTCCAATACCAGAGCCAGCATCCTCGGACATGCCAAGATACTCGTTAACCCCATCTATGAAGCCTTCTCCGAAGTAAGAACCAAGTCTAGCTGTTTCCTTAGAAGGAGAATGAGAATCAATCGACTCTTTTAATGCCTTAAGGGCATTAGAACCGATTTCCTTAGCAGCATTATCAACTCTGATTTTGTTTTCGTTGATACCGCTAATAAAGCCATCCACAAACATCTTACCAACATCTTTGAATTCAGACTGTTTGTTCTTAACCTGTCTGATACCATTGTTGGTCATATTCTTAAACAGAGTGATTATTGCTTGATTCTTCTCAGCTACTGCATCAACAAAAGCCTGAATGAAGTATCTTGCTTCCTGAGCTATTGCCTCTTCTTTACCCTCAACAGCAAAGTACGCAGAATCGCAAAGGGTTTCAAAAGTGTATTTTACTTTATCTTTGTTAGCCTGAGATACTACTGTGAGATTAAATGTAGAAACAAAGTCGTTAGCAACCGTTTCAACACGCTCTTTAGAATTTGTGAATGACTCAACGAACTTATCTATACCAATTTCAGCAAGCGCATTAAATGCATCCGTGAAATAATACATACTATTCGTATCAACAAACTTCATCTGCTTGCAAATATCAACAAGACCACTTGTAGACTCAGTTACGGTTCTAACAACATCAGCATCTATGCCCTTTACACTCTCATAATAAGAAGCAAAGTTCGTCCCGAATGTGTCAAGTCCTTTAGCAAATTCAGTTATTGTATTGTCACCAGCAAACCAAGAAACAACACCGCCAGTATCTGGAAGGGCTTTCTGAAGATCCGCTAAAGCTTGAGCAGCAGCAACAGAAGAAGTTACTATCGAAGAATCGAAATTCGTTCCCAAATTATCAGCATAGCCTTTTAAGCCAATTGCTAAATTCGGAAGCTCTTTCGCAAATGTTTCAAGAGTATTGTCTCCAGCAAACCAAGAAACAACACCACCCTGATCAGGAAGACCTGCTTCGAGAGCAGATAAAGTCTCAGCCGCAGCGGTCGACTTAGTTACAACATCAACATCCAAACCTTTAACAATATTAGCGTATTCGACCAAAGCAGGCGCAAAAGCTTTCATCTCTTCAGCAAAGGACGAGAGAGTTGCATCTCCGGTAAATTTTTGAACAAGACCATCATGCGGAGGAAGGTTTGTGGCAAATTCTTTGATGCATGTAGCCGCTTTAGTGGAATTCTCAATAACTGCACCGTCAAGACCTTTTACCTTTGTGGCATAATCAACCAAAGCAGGCGCAAAAGCATTTAATTCATCAGCAAAAGTCTTAAGAGTTGAGTCTCCAACCCATTCTTGCCAAATTCCGCCATGTTTCGGAAGATTGTTTGCGAAATCAGCTAAAGACTTAGCTGCCATGGCAGATGCTGCTATTGCGTTCATATCTTTGATTTCAACAATCTTATTTGCATAGTCAACAAAAGCCGGAGCAAAAGCTTTAAGCTCTTCTGAGAACTTAGCAAGGTCACCAGTACCAGCAATCTTTTGCCATAATCCACCTTCTTTAGGAAGATTATTCGCAAAATCGGCTAAGGCCTTTGCGGCTATAGCAGATTTAGCAACCTGTTCGGCATCAATGTCTTTTGTAACGTCTGCAAATTCAACCATCGATCTACCGAATTCGACAATTTTCTCTCCGAATTCCTCGCTAGTCGAGCCTCCAAATATAGACAAGAAATCGGTAATTCCAGATATGAATTCGGCGGCAACGATAGCCAAAATAGTAGATGCTAATATTTGAACACCTCGCATGGAGTCTTCAGATATGCCGGAGGTCATATCTAAGAATGGTTGTATAGTTTCTGAGAATTCAGAAAGCTTTTCGCCAATATGAGGTAATCCATCAGCAATAGCTGTAGCTATACCTTCTGCTATTTCACCGATCAACGTTCCGATAAGCCCGCCTATAAGTGAAAGTAATCCACTAAATAAAGACTGAACAAACTCAAGAACCGCATTTACAACGTCTGGCATCCTTACTGATAAACCATGTATAATGTCGATTATAATAGTAATAAGTTTATCTATAATCTGAGGAGCATATGTTACTAACGCATCTAAGAGACCTATTATTACAGTAAATAACTTCTCTGTAATACTCGGTAAATTATCCACTAAGGTTGTAAGAATGTTATCTACAAACTCAAATAATGTTTTAACAATATCGGGTATCTGCTCCGAAAGAGATTCTAAAATGAGTTTCAGAATCTCAAACAATGTTGATACAATGGCGGGAGCGGATTCGACAACAACATCCAATAAAGCTGCTATGGTTGCATTTACCGCCTCCGCAATATCGGGTGCGGACTGAACTATAGCCTGCGCCACGCCACTGATAAGTATTGGCAATTGCTCGACCAATACCGGAACCAATGCCGCTAATCCAGAAGCTATAATTGGCATGGATGTGCCTATTATAGTTAAACCTGTTCCTATAGCTATTAAACCGGCGCCTACAGCAAGCATGCTAGCGCCAAATATCGCCATACTTACACTGATCGATAAAATGGATATAGATAACTTTAAAATATTACCTGTCATCGGACCAAGTATTTTGGCACCGATCCATAACGCGCCAAACAAGCCGACCAAAGCCACCAAGCCAACCAGCAACCCTGCCCAGCCTATGCTGCTTAATAATTTCAAAGATAGAGCCATACTTCCCAATGCCACTGACATAATAAGTATAGCCGCTGCTTTCTTAATAATGCCTTGTTCCTTAATAAGATTTAAAGTTAGCACCATCAAGCCAAGCGACACAAACATAGCCGCTAAGCCTTTACCAATACCTTCCCATGATATATCCGAAACAGATTTCATATAATTTGCTAAAACTGGGAGCAGAGAAGCAACGATGGTTAATGAAACAGCCTGTTCAGTAGATGGAGTTTTAACCATATTCATTGTTTCACACATCACAAACAAAGCAATCGCCATGGCAGCCATGGCTTTCCCAATATCTTCCCATGAAAGCTTTGAAACATTATCCATATAAGATGCTAAAATAAGAAGCGAAGTAGTCAATAATATCATTGATAAAGCTTTTCGTATAGCTCCCTGCACATTTATTGCATTTAGTACGGCTGGTAATATTTGCAGCGCAATAGCCATGGCAGCAAGGGCTTTTCCAATGCCTTCCCATGACATTTCACCAATACTCTTCATCGCATTAGCTAAAATTACTAATGACGTAGATAATAAAATCATAGATACTGCTTTTCGTAAAGTACCTTTTGTTTCAACACTATTCAATGCGGAAGGTAAAATCAGCATAGATATGGCCATCGCTGATAAAGATTTTCCAATTTCTTCCCATGACAATTCTGCCATACTTTTTAATGCTTCTGCCAATATAACCAAAGACGTAGATAATAAAATCATTGATAATGCTTTTTTAAAAGCGCCTTTAGTTTCTATATTATTCAATGTTGCAGGCAAAACTTGCAGAGATATAGCCATTGCCGATAACGATTTGCCAATTTCTTCCCACGACATTTCTGCCATACTTTTCAAAGCAGCCGATAATATTACTAATGAGGTTGACAACAGAATCATAGCCAATGCTTTTTTAGTAGCACCTTTGGCGTTTGTCTTATTTAAAGCATCCGGTAAAATCTGTAGTACAACGGCCATAGTTGATAAAGATTTCCCAATATCTTCCCAAGAAAGCTTAGCAATCTGAGTCATGGCAGCCGATAGAATAAGCATGGCTATTGCAATTTCCTCAAAAGCCGCGCCAATAGCGACCATATTCATGAACTTTGATTTCTTATTAGCTCGCTCGAGAACTATAAATGAACCTATTAAATCAGCAAATAATGTGGTTAATGATGTTATTGCGCTTTTTAACTTACTTGGTTCTATCAATGACAATACAAGCAACGAAGCGGCTAATATGGCAACTGCTTTTGCTATCTTCATTATTATTTCGGCATTAAGATCATTTTGATATGCCTTAAGAACACCCTTAAGACCGTCAAAAGCACCGGCGATAGGCTCAAATATGGATTTTAATCCAAATAATTCGCTAACACTTCCTTTAATAGTATCAATAATTTTCTTTATTCCAAGTACGCCTGCTGCGCCTAAGCCCGTTTCTATAGCATTAACTATGTCATTAACATCTATACTATCAACAGAACCGCTAAAAACACCAATGAGATTATCAAAAGCACTGCTTACTGCATTACCTATAGCCTCGAGAACAGGCTTCATTTTATCATACAATTTCTTAAATATATCACCTATAGCACCAAATCGGTCCATTACTTTCTGACCAATAACCACGAGTTTCGAAAATCTTTCTTCAAATTTACTTCCAAAACCATCTAAATTACTGGTGTTTGCTGTAAACAAATGGGCAAATGCTTCAGATAAATCTCTGATAACATTTACAAATTTAAATATAATGTCTACTATTTTCTGAATAACTTTGGATACGGTAGATGCAATTTTCTCAAATGTACCCATTTTTTTTGCAGTTTCATCTGTGGCTAATGCCCAGTCTGCAAATTTAGTTACTAAATCATAAACCAAACCAGCAATCGCGTCAAATAATTCTTTAAGAGGAGAAAACCCCTTAACAACAGCAACCACACCTCTTATGATAAGATCCATAGCTGCAAATAAACCACTAAATACACGTTTTAAATTAGATAACTGTTCTTCGTTAAGCCTAATTCTTTCTGTAAAATCTTTAAACTTCTTAGTAAGATCAAGTAATTTCTCTGCCGTCATTGGCGGGAAAATATCACGAAAAGCTTCTTTAACAACATTAATAATATCAGTTAATGCATAGAACAAATTCCATAAAGCGCCGGTTTCTTCATCAATGTTAGCAAATAATAAATTTCTTCCGCCAAGTTCTTTCCATGCCGCAAGCATGCTGTTTCTCTGGTTTCCACCTTCAGCAAATACATCATATAATTCATTTGCTAAATCCGTCCAAAGAACCTTAGCTTCATCATAATCACCAAATATATTCTGGAATGTATTCATCCACCCAGTACTGACTGCGTCTTTAACGGAATCTAATACGTCGGCAAATGTTCTTGCTTCCTGACCAGCTCGAAGAGCTTTCAGCGAAAACTGATCCAATCCGTATCCCATGTCAATTAATGCGTCATCAATTTCAATTATGGGATTTAATCCTGCGGCGACAGCCTCTTCAACAGTCGAAATTGCTGCCTGACCTGCTTTTTTATTCTTATTATAATCATCGATTAATGACTGATTATATTCATCTTTATAAGCAATTGCTTTATCATAAATTTCAGGTATCTCTTTTATTTCATCCAAAGATACTTTTGTCAAAGCCGCATCCATAGCAGCATCAACATTCTCAAACTGTCCAGCAGCAACCATTTCTTCGGCAACAACCTTAGCTTTTGCCTCTATATCGTCCATGGCTTCGCTGGCCGTGCTGATTTGGTGTTCGGTATCATCAGCATATTTATCAACATACGCCATTATGGTTGTGGCCGCTTTACCATAATCTTTGTAAACAGCCATCATTACATCTGACGTGAACCATTTATCCTGCGTAAGATGATCTGCAAACTGTTCCATTGTGAAGGCACCTTCACTTACACCTTCAACAATAGATTCAAAGGTACCATCTGCATTTTTTTTTAAAGTACCAAGAGCAACACCAGCTTCAAGCGCTTTTTCTCTAAACTCCTGAGTATCCATACTTGCGTTTTGGATAGACTTATAGTCTTCCTTACGCATAACTCCGGAACCCATTGCCTGAGAAAGCTGATACATAGCACGAGAAGCGGTTGCGGCATTCTGTCCAGAAAGAGCTGCCCATGATGCAATACCTTGCATCGCAGTTACAGACTCTTCAAGTCCTTGTCCAGCGGCTGTAAATTTACCAATTTCAGCCACCATGTCTGTGAAATTATAACTGGTTTCATCAGTAAACCAGTTTAATCTCTCAAGTTGTTCATTAACTGTATCGAGATCATATCCTTGAGACGATAATGTGGCGACAGATGTGGTTTTCTGCCCAAATTTTTCCCAACCAGCAGAAATATTATCGACCGATAAAGATTTAACTAATTTTGTAGCGGTATCTATCGCTTGCTCGCCTATTCTTCTTAGAGCACCAATACCTATCTGCTCAAGTGCAGAAAACTTTTCTCCAGCTATTGTTAATGCAGATGTTAAAGGATTTAAGTCAAGACCCTTCATCGAACCGTTGAGTTCATCAAGACCCTTTGAAGCTCCTTTAAAATTAAGTTTCTCTTTTAATTGATCAAGTGTTGACATGCTCTGAGATACATTTTTCTCAAAGTTTTTATTGTCAAACTGCATTGAAACGACTCGTTCATCGATCTTTGTAGCCATTACTGAGAAACCTCCTTCCAAGCATCATCTGCCAATGCTTCAAAAATAGGACGGATTGCTGGATTTACGT
>Ga0247611_10003306_pt1 | contig 24101 bp, 17 predicted proteins | sample 177DNAGHGhighgp2_FD_192422 | JGI IMG/M metagenome (GOLD analysis project Ga0247611, IMG submission 192422) | Sheep rumen microbial communities from Palmerston North, Manawatu-Wanganui, New Zealand - 1770 DNA GHGhigh gp2 | ecosystem: Host-associated > Mammals > Digestive system > Stomach > Rumen... | reverse complement strand
CGGTAAGTGCGAACACTGGGTCTGTACGATCGTAGTTATCAGTGTCGTCGGTAATCTCGATCAGCACGACACCTGCCTTATCCACATCGCCTGTTGCATACTGGATATTCCTTATCTTTAGCGTCGTGCCATCGAGATAAGGCTCACAAGAAGTGATACCACCCGACATCTTCTTCACTTTCACATATTTGTATCCCTTTACGTAAGCCAGGTTGTTATCTTCAGTAGAAGCATTCTCTATCCATTTAGCCAATGGACGCACAGCTTTATCTACGATGAAGGTAACATCGAGAAGGTTGGCTATACCGCAACCATATTTATTCTTTTTCATCCATTGAGACTTCTGTTCGGAATAGTTGTTGGCATCAGCACCAGCTGACCATCCGCCAAACAAGTAGTAGGTGTACCCGGCTTGAACATCTTCCTCCCATGTAATCTTTTCATTAAAGCTATTAATTTGTTTAATCGTCTGCTTATTCCCATTCTGGTCAACCTTTATCAAATAGTATGGACAATTCACATCCACAGAATTTTCATTAGAGGTGTTATCCATGTCACTATAGCTGCCATCTTGATCGGTCCATAAGTAGTTGATGCTTGTTGTAAAGAAGTTCACGATCATCTTTCCATCTACCTCGGGGGTAAACTTATGGAAGGTACCTTCTGTTGGGAGACTGCTGAGCAGACTTTCGTTTGTGTTAAAATCTTTATCAGAGTTCCTGGGGAACTTACGATGGGTTTCATCATAAACAAAAGCCATGGGATTATAGGGGGATGCCACCACACCAGCATGCTGCTTCACATCCTCACTGCCTACCTGCACCTTCAAGCCTCCAGGAACGACATGAGTTTTGGCCTGAAGCTGACCGGTATTATTGAAATACGACGTGAAACCTGTCTGATGAGAGCCATTGTCTCTGTCAACCATCGTTGCAAGGTGGTCATTATAAATCTCCACCTGGCAGAGCCTTACTTTCCCGTCGAAGGCAATATCCAGATGACCGTCTTGAGTGATGGTGTAGAAATATGTAACATAGTCCCTATTAGAATTATCCTTACCTGCCAAGTTCAATCCTGCTGTAACCGATGGCTCACCTGCATCTTGCGCACCATTATTGTTGGTATCTTGGAAAGCGGCACAACCGTTATATGAATTCGTACTTATACTTCCAAACTTAGCATGACCCTCATTCCCTTCAGGATTAAAGTCCTCATTGTGGAAGGTGATTCGCACACGAGCACCTACTTTTAGGTTACAGATGCTTAAGTTATGCCAAGTATTTACATCTGAGTTATACAAGCCTTGACTCGCTTGGGTGATGTCTTGGCTGAAATTGCTTAAAGACCATGGAGTGGTTCCGTCGCTATTTTTGCTAATAGCGATTCGTCTGCTCAGAGGAGTATGATCAGATAGTTGAGCTAAGAGAATCGCATTTTGGCCACTGGTATCTAAGGTGAAACCTGCATCTATTTTTTCATAAGTTGCACCACCGCCAACCCAATAGAGGTCATATCCCTCAATGGAGGGGTCATAGTGATATACGCTACCACCATCACCAAATACTTCTATTTTATAGACACCAACGTTTTGATTCTGCGACTTTACCTCTAATCTACCATTTCCAGTAATGGTAAACGTTCTTTCTGCATTAAAATCGCTGTAAGGACCTAGTTCTTGGGTTCCTACCGAATTGTCATTACCAAAACATATATTTCCCTTAGGAGTAATCTTAACTTTATCACCTGTAACAAGGCCATCGATAAAGAGAGAATGCCAACTGTTAGCCTTTTTGTTCAAATAACTGTTTCCCTGATCATCCAGAAAAATACCCCAATTATCTGTATTATCTAATTGTATTCTTATCTGACGAGTACCATTGCTAATGTAAAAGAGCCTACCCTCAACCTCTCTTAGGTAGCCATTATAGTCAAAGTCTCCACTATTCTGGTGTTCTCCTAAACCAGTAAAGTCAATGATTCCCAAAGAATTCTGTGCCAGCAGGTTCACACTCCCCACCAGACAAGCTAATGCGATTAAAGTAAATAACCTTTTCATTTTGAGTTTCTTTTTATTAGTATTCTGTTTTATTTATTTTCAAACTGAGTTAAAAGCTGTGCCCTTAGCAGGCAAAATTAACGATTCCGCTATAAACTTGCCTGTTCTTTAGGCATACATTCGGTTGCAAAGTTAAAAATTTATTTGGAAAAAACAAAAAAAATGTAGAAAAAAAGCAAATTTTTCTGATAATATTACAAATTGGCGTTTATTCCCAACATGGGAACAAAACATTCCCAACATGGGAACAAATTATTCCCAACATGGGAACAAAACATTCCCAACATGGGAACAAACGGAAAACCGGAAATGATCAGTTGAATTACCATAAATAATCCATTAATTGCTGCGCGTAGTCATTATATGATTAATTATATGGTAATTATATGTTTTCTCGCACCACCGCGCCCCCGAAAATTTTAATGTTGAGTCCTTAGAATAACAGGAAGCGAATCGTACGGATGTACATAAGCAGAGAGAGAGTATTGCTTCTCTCTCTGCTCTTTGTTTATCCTAACTGAAGAACTTCTTCTACAGACAGACCCGTACTGTCTGCTATTACGGCCGTGGGGATGCCTGCGTCTTTCAGTCTTTTTGCTATAGCCCGTTGACCCTCAGCAAGTCCTTCGGCACGACCCTCAGCACGTCCCTCAGCAAGTCCTTTCTCATGTCCTTTCTTCATCTCGTACGACATGATGGATAACTCATCACGTATCTTCTTCAGACTATAGTCATACTTGTCGCGCTCCTCAGGGGTGAGCGCGGCTGTTGACGCGACATCCGCCAGTTTCTTGAACACGGCGATGCGAGCCTCCCAGGGCATTCTATCCAGTACTTCCATATTCTTTAATACATATATCCAACGGTCAAACAAAGTACGGCACTGAGCCATCTCCTTCTTGAAATACGGCATCTGGAGGAATATCATACGGATGCGGTCGGAAAACAAATCATGTGACTTCATGTCCAGCAGTCCGACATCAGTCCGGAACTTGTTGTTGAAATACTCCTCGTCATAGAAGTTCATGATGAACACACCATACACCGAGTGCACCTTGTAGTTCCATTCCCTTCCTCTTACCCCTTGTCTGATGATGCCCTGTGACATGTAGAAGATGGCGCGGTCCTTGAAATAGTCCTGTCCCTTCAACTGCATCTCCACAATGATGTTCTCACCATCAGATGTCTCGCAGAACACATCGAACACCAGTCCTCTCGAAGAACCCATCTCGGGCATCTGTTCCTTGTCGAGGAACCGAAGGTCGTTTATCACTCGCTCACCCTTCAACAGATTGTTGAGGAAGCTTATCAGCAGGTCCTTGTTGATTTCCTGCCCAAAGATTTTTTTGAATCCGACATCAGTAAACGGATTGATAAATCTGCTCATAGCAAAGACTTAATGTTGAACAATCATGGAATCGGAGCGGGACAACACCTCTGTCCTTTCCTTTCCGTTGGCAAAGATACGGTTTTATTCTGAATGGACAAAGAAAAAGCCTGTTTTTCTGTACCACAGAAATGCTGATAGTCCTTGGAGTCCGTATAGTCCGTAGAATGAATTTGTGGATTGATCCTTGAATCCTAAAATCCTTGGAAATACTAATCATTAACAACGGAATAAACGGACAAAGAAACGGAAACACGGAAAAGGCTATGTATTCCGTATGAAATAATATTTCTGGGATAATTATGATAATTATGATAATTTCTTTCTGAACTGAAGCGACCACGGATAGCTCGGATTGAACGGATGAAACAGAAAAATTGTCTTTAGTCCTTTGGTTCTTTTGTCTAAAAACACCTTTGGTTCTAATTAGTAGCGAAAAAAGCGGAGGGCGTCTCGCGACGCCCCCCGCTCTCATGAAAAACTATTTACTTCTAAATACTAACACTATAAATGAAAACTATCCATTTTCTATTCTCCCCAGAGGTCATAGGGGTTGGATCTGCTGTCCCCATCGTCCCAGAGACCGTTGTTCCAGGTGTCATCATCTTCGAAGATGAGGTTGTTCTCCTTTCCCAGACCTTCATCGCCCACATCGGTACTGTTGTTAACGATGGGGATATCAAGTACCGCTTCGCTTACGTTCAGCTTCACGATTTCAGTAACGGGTCTAAAATATATCTTTTTCATTATTCTTTTCCTTTCTTTTTATACCGTTACTTATTTAACCATGACCTTTTTGCCATTCACGATGTAGAGTCCCTGCTGGGTAGGCATGCCGTTGAGCTTGCGTCCATCGATGGTGTACCACTCAGCTGTCTTGCTGCCCTGCTCGGTTACCTCGCTGATGCCCGTAGCGATACCCTCATAGACGTCACCGAACGGATCGTCACCGAAGAAGGAGTTCATCTTGGCTTGGCTAACACTAATGGTTGACAGTGTCTTCATCTTGTCCGTAGGAATCTGCAAGTAAGCGGAGTGGCCGGAAACCTTCGCACCCTGGCGGTTGTTACCATTCGGATCCACACGAACGAAGAACACATCATAGCCCGTGTCTCTAATATCTGCACCGTTGGTGCCATAAGCGTACTTCTTGGCAGAGAGAATCAGGTTCGTTTTGTCTCCATCGTAAGGACCAACATAATACTTTTTCTTGCCAGTGCAATCCCAGACATTCTCATTGTACAGTTTCGCAATCATCACGTTTTTGGAGATGTCGTCCGGACCCGGATAATCCTCATCATTCAGCTGTTCTGTATCCAAATCGTGCATGTCAGGAACGAACAGGTGGAAGCCACCGTCGAGCACATCCACGGTCTTGTCGGTATTACCGTCACTCAATTCAGTACCTGTGCTGTGATAAAGGATGGTACCGTAGCCATACTGGTTGTCGGATGTCTCATCGGGATACTCATTACCTGTTTTGCCTTCAGCATAGTTTCCACCGTTAGGAGCAGCCGGCATCACGTTCACCTCTTGGAGCACCAGTTTCGAATAGTCGGTTGATTCACCCTCACCCTCGAAGTAAGCCTGATAAGCCTTGATGGGCTCGTTGGTGAAGAACTCTGTAAGACGGTGGTCGATGGGACGGTGACGACTCTCGGTAGCGTAACCGGTCTTGCCGATATACTTAATGTCTTTCGACGTAGCGATCTTCTTCACGATCACGTTGTTCAGGAAAATGTCGTAGGGCATGTCGCTACCACCCAGACTTGGACTAAGACCCACGATGATGTCTTTGGTTCCATCATTATTGTCAATGGTCTTCTTGAAGAAGTTCCAATTATTTACAGTTCCACTTCCACGAGAGAAATTAAAGGTAAGTTTCGGGTCCTTACCCTCAATGGTCTGCACACGGATATAAACAGCTGTCAGGTTTGGCAGGTTAGGAATCGTCAGTTTCCATCCTGTTCTTTCAGAGCTGCCATTGGGATCCTCCCAGATAGCCTTCTGCTCAGTTGAACCAATTGCGTATGAACCACCGGTTATATTCTCGATGCTCAAGGCATTGACATCATTCTCGTTCAGGTCGCCGCCCTCAATTCTCAAACCGTCGTTAGTGGCCTTAATCGTACCGTTACCCATGTTAATAGGTGTGAACTGAATGCCCGCAGCTTCAGCAATCATCTGTGCATCGGCATAGATCTGTCCGCCGGGAACGAAGAGCAGTTCATCATCACGTTTCCATGTAAAGTTCGTTTCAGCATCCCAGATATTCAGGTCGTCTGCACTGTACTTACTGTTCTCTGAAGCGAGGTAAGTGGTGTTAAAGCGATTCACGTCGGTGAAGTCCCATGTATAGGGATGCTGCATTCCCTCGTAGTAGTCAACAGGGAAGTTCCTGTCGGCGAAGTCGGCCACATACTTGTTGTTTCGCTCCATATCGTTGAGGCGCATGTTGAACACACCGAACTTATCCTTCAGGGATGAAGTGAACTTGACAGAGATGTTATCGCTGAGAGCTGCCAGGGTAGCATCATGAGCAGTCAGGTTACCTGTCATGCCTGCCATTTCCGGTTCACCGATAGACTGACCCTTGCCTAAGTAGTGAATGCTATACGTTCCATCTACTGATTTCTCAGAGCCCTTCTCGGTAAGAAGGTAGAGAGGAGAGTCGTCAACAGGCACCAGGTCGTTGGTCTTGATACGGTCGCCACGATAGATCTGGATCTTGTAGATCTTACACATAGAACCGGCAATCATTGTGAACACCATGTCGCCCTTATCTTTGGCAAAGAAGTGGTAGCAGCCACGGTAGTTGTTGTCGCCGTTGTTGCCGTTCCACTGAGAACCGCCAGCCACATACTCGTCGGTAGGAGTAATCAAGGTGTGCTTGGCATCGTAAGCATTCTCGATGTTGAACACCATCTGTTCGTTACCGGTACCTACACCACTGCCCATCCAGATAATCACGCGGTCGTTCGGCTCCAGCCAAGGAATCAGGAAGCTACCACCAGGCAGGATTCCAACGTAACGGTCGGGGTCGGTTGCAGAACTGTGAACATCGTTACCCTTGAACTCGTTGAAGATACAAGCTTGGTTAGAGCTGGTTAAGAGAATCATTCCCTCGGTGTCATAAAGCATATCGGCGTTATCACCTTCCATGTCGTACTTGCTCAGGAATCGCGGGTCGGAATTGTTGCCGTCAGCTCTCTGAATGCGGTAGTTCAGCATCCAGTCGGAACGTTGTACATTGTTCACCGTGTAGTTCATTTCACGAGCCAGTAACGACTGACTGTTCACGCCAGAGTTCTCGCCACCGGCGAAATAGTCGTTGAAATAGGTGCCGAAATCAGTAGCAACAGCACCGTTTGCATTGTAAGGACTGGTCCATTCCAAGCCATTCAGCGAGTTGGTAGAGAAGTCCCAGGTATGACCTCTGCTGCCGTCGGCATTGTCGTCGTCATACTGTGCGTCGGCACTATATGCAACGGTAAAGGCATAAACGGGGTCATATCTGTCTGACTTGTTGCCAATCTTGATGAGAACCACGCCGGCGGGGTTCTTACCTTCTGCGAACTGAATATCCTTGATCTTCAGCTTGCCCTCTTTAATATACGGAGTACATGCGGTGATGTTACCCGTCATCTTCTTGATGGTAAGATCATCATCGACATAACCCGTTACATCAGCCAGGTCTTCATCTGCCTGAGTTCCACTGGGCACCCACTTGGCTAACGGGTGGATCTTCTTGGTAGGAGTGAAATCCACCTTGTAGAGTTCTGCAACACCGCAGAAATATGGGACTTTTCCATATCTATCTATTTCATCAGGATTTCTAATTATGAGGTTATCATTATTAGCTGCCCCGTCGCTCCATACTCCATACAGGTAATACACCTTGCCTTTTTCCACACGATAGGTAATCTCGCCGCTTGCTCCGTTATTAACACTTGTTTGTTGCTTTATGTTAGGAGTACCATTGCTGCCTTCTTCCATCAGGTAATACGTGCTTGCACGACCGAATGTCTGCTCGTTGGCTCTGTCGTATGATGCTTGCCAATCTCCGCCCTGATCGGTGTTGTAATAAATAGCATCACCAGTCAGGTCATAACGGTAATAGTACATACTGTTACCCTGGAACTTCACAGTCATATCTCCTTCTTCCTGAGCAATGAACTTGTAGAAAGTACCGGTCTGCGGAATCTCGTTCTTCAGATTGAAGTTAATCTGGATGTTGTTGCCGTTCTTGGTGATTCCAGGAATCTTGAAGCGGTCAACAGCATTGACATACGACATGGGACCGAACTTGGAAGCCACCACGATGGCATGCTGAGAGGGGTCGTTGTTACCTACATGCACCTCAAGTCCGCCGGGAACGATGTGTTCCTTAGCCTGCAGCTCACCTGTTATGTCAAATACCGAACCATAGGTCTTGTGCGGCTGGTCGTAATAGTCAACCATTGTTGCCTGGTGGTCACTCCAGATCTTGATCTTTACTATGCGTGTCATGTTGCCGTTCCGAAGACCGAGATCCAGATGACCGTCTTGTGTGACGACGTAGATGTTGCTGGTATAAAGGTTTGTACCGATTTTTCCTTCATTATAATAGCTTATGGACTCAACTTGCTTTCCTTGCCAGATAACCTGGTCACCTTCGTTTGTTTCCAGATCACCATCGTTATTGACATCTTTGAACGCAGGACAGCCATTATAGGCTTGATTCTGGCCCTGACTGGAGAACGTAGGAGCATCGCCAGTGTAGAAAATCTGTACGCGGTCGCCCTCTTTCAAGTTACAGATACTTACGTTAGACCATTCGTTGTTGGTGGGAGCAATCAAACCTCTGTCAAAAGTCCAGCCGCTTGTTGGATTCACTGCAATTCTTTCATTCAATGTAAGGTTGGCATTGTCCAGATTAATGTATTGCGCATTTCCTCCGTTTAAGGTGAATCCTGCGTCGGAAGTGCTATATGATACGCCATTGTTTGTAAACACTTCAAACATATCATAGACTTCAAAGCCCGGGTCGTAGTTGAATACGGGGGTATTTTGCTGTTGCTGACCTTGCTGCTGATCTTCAAAAACTTCAACTTTGAATATGCCAGCCCATTGACTGTGTGTTTTAATTTCCAAATTATTATTATTGGTAATCACAAATTCTGTTTCTTGTGAAAAAGAATAATTATTATTGGCACTTTGGGCCGTATTTCTCGAAGTGATATAACAAGTACCGTTAGGTGTAATCTTCACTTTGTCACCAGCCTTCAATCCATTAACAAATGCGGATCTCCAATCAGCGGTTTTCACTTGTAAGTATGTGGTAGAACCTGTTGCAGTCCATATCTGCCATCCGTTAGATGCGTCGTCAACAGAAATTGTTATATTACGACCGTTGTTGTTAATCGAGAAATTTCTACCGTTCCAAGACGTGAGGATGTTTCCATTAGAAATACCATTCAAACCGTCATGGTCGGTTAATCCTGTGAAATCGATAGTTCCTAAGGACTGATAGTTCTGTGCCAAGGCCCTATTCCCCAGCAAACATACCAACGCTAATAAAAGTAAACACTTTTTCATTTCTTCCGTACTTTTTTAGTTTGATTGAGTTATAAATTCTTTTAATAATTATACAAGTTGAACTTTGTCATTTCTAAAACACTTGTTGGCTTGTCTTAAACGTCATCTTAAACTTTTGAATAGTTGACTTACGAAACGTTACTTTTCACCGTGAGTATTTAGTCAGACTGAAATTTTCGACTGCAAAGATATTACACTTTATTATATTATTATTTATTTTATGTTACTTTGATTTTTTGTGTACGATAACAACCGCCGTTTGTTACACTACGCAAAAAATCAGATAGGAAACGAAAACTAATCGGATAGTTTTACGCAAATAAAACTTGGGAAAGCACACAATGATTAATTGATACCTATGGTTTTGTGTTCTAAAACCTATGGTTGGGGAGCCTGAAACCATAGGTATTGGAATCTAAAACCATAGGTTTCGCGATGCAAGATAAAATGTACCTATCAGTCATGCGGATCAGTCGGATCCAGCGGATATATCATCAGCCTGCGGCTGATAGTCCTTAGAGTCCATATAGTCCTTAGACAAGATGTATAGTTATCCGTGGAATCCGGTAGATCCGTGGTCGTATTATATTCACAGCGGAAGAAACGGAAAAAGAATCAGAATAACGGAAATTAATCTCACATATAAATATATGAACACGGATAGCTCGGATTGAACGGATAGTCCTTAGAGTCCATAGAGTCCTTAGACAAGATGTATAGTTATCCGTGGGATCCGGTAGATCCGTGTTCGTATTATATTCACAACAGAAGAAACGGACAAATAGACGGAAACACGGAAATAATCTCACACATATATATATGAACACGGATGACTCGGATTGAACGGACAGTCCTTAAAGTCCATTGAGTCCTTAGACAAGATGTATAGTTATCTGTGGAATCCAGTAGATCCGTGGTCGTATTATATTCAACAACAGAAGAAACGGAAAAAGAATCAGAATAACGGAAATTAATCTCACATATAAATATATGAACACAGATTGCTCGGATTGAACGGATAGTCCTTGGAGTCCATAGAGTCCTTAGAATGAATTCGTGGATTGATCCTTGAATCCTAAAGTCCTTAGAACTGGAGTGGTCGAGAAGTATTTATCACAATTAGTGTGAAGAAGTAAAGCGGGGAGCGTTATTTTAAACATAAGAAGTAAAGGACATACTTGAAGACCAAGGAACCAAGGAATAGAGTGAGATCCGGTAGATTCGTGGTTGTTTTATTTTAACTTTTTGATGAAAAAGAGAATGGCTTTCTTTAGCGGTGAAATCTCATTCTGAAGGATCCAAAGTATTTGGGAAGCGTCAACATCAAAATAGTGGTGGGCTATAATGTCCCTCATGCCTTTAATGTTTTTCCAAGGTATTGAAGGATATGTCGGTAATAGTAATCCATTGGTGGTCTTGTCTAGATTCTTTAAGCTTTCACCGATGGCAATAAGTAACATGCAAGTTGCATCCAGTAAAACCATTCCTGATGAAGAACAAAGGAAATCTTCAGTGGAGTGTACTTCTTTTGTTCGTTCCTCAAGTCTCTCTATTGCTGATAGGATATCCTCGAGAATGTCTAATGCTATACTTTTATTCTCAGAAGATAAAGATTCCATCTCTTAGAATACGTTTTTTCAAGCGTGGATTCAAGTTCGGGTGATTGCGAACGATGTCAACAGATGCACCTGTTGCATCCTCAAGAAACTCCTTGGCATCCATTAAAAGAAATGGATTAGCCGTCTCAGTGTCAACAAAGAGATCAATATCACTATTGGCATTCTGTTCCCCTCGTGCCGTAGATCCGAATAGCGACATAGACTTAATGCCATACTTTTCTTTAAGTATGTGCATATACTTCTTCAGGAGCTTAATGCTATCGTCTTTTGTCATATTCGAAATCATTTTTTCGACGCAAAGATAAGAAATCTTTTTCAAACACCATTCATGTGAGCAGTTTTTTTTCTTCCCACTACACGATTTGAAGTATTATCAGGGATTTGGAAGAGAAATAAACTTGAACACGGATAGCTCAGATAGTCCTTAAAGTCCATTGAGTCCTTAGACAAGAGATATAGTTATCCGTTGGATCCGGTAGATCCGTGGTCGTATTATATTCACAGCGGAATAAACGGAAAAAGAAACGGAAACACGGAAATAATCTCACATATAAATATATGAACACGGATCACCCAGATTGTACGGATAGTCCTTAAAGTCCAAATAGTCCTTAGACAAGAGATATTGTTAGAGTACCAGCCGACCAATACCTTTCATATCGAGCGCTACCTGTACGCCGAGAGCCCTGAAAGCTCTCATCATGGATGCGAGGGTAATACTCTTTCCGCTTTCAATTCTGCAAACTTGCGATCTTTGCACACCCATTCTCTCGCCGAGTTCAGCCTGAGTCAGTTTCTGAGCTTCGCGAGCTTTCTTGATGGCTTCGCCCACACGATATGCATGGAGTTCGTCAGCTAATTCTTGTTCAAACTCATCCCTTTCAGGGGTCCCGATGGGGCCGAGATCTCTGTCAAGGAGTTCGTTCATTGTATATAATTTTATCTTTTCCATGTTCTTGTTATTTTGATTCATAATACTTTTTTCTTAATGCTTCGGCACGAGCAATCTCTTTTTTAGGGGTTTTCCACGTTTTCTTAACGAATCCATGGGTTGCTACTACCAGACGTTTCTCTTGCTCGTCCCAAAATGCCAATAGTCGGTACTGAATACCATCGTAGAGTGTACGAAACTCCCAAAGCTCAGAGACACCATCCATTTTCTTGAACAAATCACTATCCTTCAAACCATTTGCCACCTTAGCAATGTTATAATAGAGCTTCTTTCTTGCTTGGGGCTGTAAGTCCTTTAGGAATTCGCTTGCCTCCTGCATGTATACTACTTCAAATTGTATTAATGATTCCATGATTAACAAATCTTTGTGCAAAGATACGATTTGTTTCTTAAATGCGCAACAAATTGTTTGTCTTTTTTCTATAAAGGAGGCTTTTTTAACAATAACATAATTGACAGACCAAAGAACCAAGGATTATTATAGATAAAAGAACAAAAGGACAAAATGGATAGATGATGACAGTTCGTTGAACTGCTTTATTTCAACAACGGAAGAAACGGAAAAAGAATCAGAATAACGGAAATTAATCTCACACATAAATACTTGAACACGGATATCTCGGATTGAACGGATAGTCCTTAGAGTCCATAGAGTCCTTAGACAAGATGTATAGTTATCCGTGGAATCCGGTAGATCCGTGGTCGTTAATCTTTTGATCGCCTGCGGCGAGACATTGAACAGAATTTGATCCAAATTGAACAAAATGTAGTTTTACAGCGGAAGAAACGGACAAATAAACGGAAACACGGAAAAGGCTATGTATTCCGTATTAAATAATATTTCTGGGATAATTATGATAATTATGATAATTTCTTTCTGAACTAAAGCGACCACGGATAGCTCGGATTGAACGGATAGTCCTTGGAGTCCATAGAGTCCTTAGACCAGATATTAGTATCCGTTGGATTTGATAAATCCGTGGTTGAAAAAGAAATTGGAATAATTGCCAGAAATTGTAATAATGCTATAAATGAAATAAGGAGGCATTTACCTCCTTATGTTCTAATCCTGCTCAAGTTCTTAATATAAGAATTGTACAATAAAGACAGGATGTAACTATAGCTTCAGCAGATCTTTAACGGAGTAAATTCTGCTGAGTGCTTCGAACGAAAAGTACTGATCGTCCATGATCATCCACTCCTCTCGTTGTGCTTTACTGAGTTTCTTAATGTCTGGAAACATAGAAACAGGAACAATTATCTCACGACCATCGGTTAAGTAGGCCGCCATAGCACCTCGTTTCACATTGAAATCGAGTTTCTTTATGCCTAAATTTGTGTCTTTGAATTTGCACATATCATATCCTCCTTATTTAATCCTTTTTATCTTAATCTTTTTGCCGGCAAACACCTCGTCAATAAGTCGGTTCAGCTCATCCCAATGCTCATCAATAGCCTTAATGAGTTCGGCATCTTCGTCAGCTGATAGCAACGACCATGCAATATCTATTTTCTTCTTTCCGTTCTCCTCAATCCATATTTTGGCAATAGTGTCACCACGGTGTGATTTCTTACTACCTCGACGTATTACGTGAATATGCCTTCTGTTCTCTGTGGCATCCGCTGGGAATACAGAAAGGATGAAGTAGAGAAATAGCATTAGTTTACCCATATTATTATCAATCTTTATTATTGTGTTGCAAAAATACACTTTTCAAATGAAAGTAACAAATAAAAAAGGGAAAAATCAACCGTTACTACAGACAAAAGAAGACCAAGGAACCAAAGAACTAAGGAATATATCCGTGGAATCTGGTAAATCCGTGGTCGTATTATATTCACAACGGAAGAAACGGAATAATATCGGAAACACGGAAAAGGCTATGTATTCCGTATGAAATAGTATTTCTGGGATAATTATGATAATTATGATAATTTCTTTCTGAACTAAAGCGGGAGGCGTCTCACGACGTCCCCCGTTTCTCATGAAAAACTATTTACTTCTCTAAATACTAACACTATAAATGAAAACTATTCATTTACCTTTAACAATTAATCTTTTTTACTGACCACGGATCTTTCGGATCTCACGGATTTTTATGTCCCGCAGAACCAACGGTCGGCGCTTTAGGGGAAACCAAATTGCAGAGATAGCAGAAACTACTATTTGTCTTGTTTTATCCGTTGCATCTGTGTAATCCGTGTTCGTCTTTGACTTGAACGCGCATCAGCGCTCTTGAACGGGCTTTGCCCTTGAACGCTGCTTGCAGCCTTAGTTGTCGCCCCAGAGGTCGTTTGGATCCTCATCCTCGGAGCCCCAGAGACCATTGTTCCAGATGTCATCATCTTCGAAGATAGGGTTGTTCTCTTTTCCCAGACCTTCATCACCCACATCGGTACTGTTGTTCACGATGTCGATCGCCTGTAGTACCGCGTCGCTCACGTTCAGCTTCACGATTTCAGTGACGGGATGTTTATATTGCTTCTTCATTTCCTATTGCTTTTAATGATTACACATTTATTTTACCATCACTATCTTTTTCTACTTGACCAATACCTTTCTGCCTTTCACGATGTACAGCCCCTTCTCGGTAGGCATACCGTTCAGCTTCTGTCCGTTCAGGTTATACCACTCAGCACTTGTAACTTGTGACTTATTACTTGTTACTTGATCGATGCCTGTGGCAATGCCGTTGTTGATCTCACCGAACCAATCATCTGCAAAGACGATGCTCATCTTGGCGCCGTTGTCGCTACTGCTTGTTCTGAGCTTCACCATATCCTTGGTAGGAATCTGGATATAGGCACTGCAATCCTTCAACTTTGCACCACTGCCACTGTTACCATTCGGATCCACACGAACGAAGAACACATCATAGCCATCGTTGGCAACGGTTGAACCATCGGTTCCAACCTTGTATTTCTTGGCTGTCAAGATGAGGTTCGTGTTATTACCCTCTTTTTCTGCCAGGTAATCTGTTGCCAGACTGCTTACGTTATACCTGTCGTTTACGGGGTTGAACGACTTCATCACATTACCTGCTGTGCTTGCCTTCAAGGAAGCGTCAATCTTGTCGTGCATGTCGGGAACAAACACGTGGAAGCCACCGTCGAGGATGCTCACCGTGCGGTTTGTTGTACCATCGCTATTGGCTGTGCCGCCATCGTGATACAGGATACAGCCGTTCGTGTCGCCGTTGGTTGCAGCCGGCATGATCTTCACGCCATTGTCGGCAGCACCCACCTGACTCAGCACCACATGATCGTAATCGGCGGTGATGGTGGCCGTGTAAGCCTTGATAGGCTTACCGGTGAGGTACGACGTCAGGTAGTGGTCGATGTCGCGGGCACGACTCTCGGTAGCGTAGCCAGTCTTGCCAATCGCCTTCGGGTCGGTAGATACCGACAGCTTCTTCAGCACGTATCCGTTCAGCTGCAGGATAAGGTTAGAGGTAGCGCCCGAGGTGTTCTTCAGGGCCACGATCCAGTCGCTGTTCTCATCACTGGGATCTACCTGATAGAACCTACAGTTGGTGGCATCGGCAATCTGGGTCATGTATTGAATATAATTACCTTTTTCATAATAATGGGTTCCCCACTGGAAAGACTTCTTGAGGTAAGCATCACCATCCACATCTACCGCACCGTCGGGAACATTCTCCTTGTCTCTTGCCATGCGCAGATAGACGGCGGCGTTTGCCGGAACCGACGGAATCACCATCTTGTAGTTCCACCAGTCCTGATTGCTACCGTTCACCAGATGGAGGCCATCGGTCATAATTTTCATGTTACCGTTATAGATAGGGCCGTTGTTCTCCATGTAGAACCACAGACCCCTGGTCTCGGGTATCAAACTGTTGCCAGCCCAGAGCTGGTGACCGCCAAAGTCTCTACCATGCTCAAAGATGTAGTTATAGTTGTGAGGATCAGATATCTGACTATTCACCTTCATTCCATTTTCATCCCACAAGGAGAGATCCCTTTCAGAAGCATTCTCCCAAGAGTTGATGGCAGTGCTGTTCTCATCGATACTGTAGTTCGACTTCGCCACCTCGCCTTCTATGGCATCATTTGAGAATCCGCGCATATCGGTGAAGTCCCAGGTGTAGGGATAGTCCATTGTCTCGTGGTAAGCCACCGTTATGTTACGGTCGGCAAAGTCGGTTACATAGTCGCTGTTGAACTCCATACACTTCATACGGATGCGCAGCATTCCGAATTCGCCCACGTTGTTGGTATAGGAAACAAGGTTATTGTCGGTATTTGAGGTAAGTGTGGTATTGGTGATATTACCCGACTTGGCAATCACCTCGTTCTTCTGACTGTACTTTCCACTTCCTGCATCAGCAGCAATACGCTCGCCCTTACCACGATAGTGAAGGTTCCACGAATTGGTCTGACCATTGGCATCACCCTTCGTGCTCAGCAGGAAGTAGCCCTTACCTGCTTCGTGTGCTTCGTTGGTCTCTATTCTGTCGCCACGGTATATCTGTATGCTGTAGATCTTACACATGGAACCAGCTGTCATCTCGAACTCCATATCACCGTCGGCAGCAGCATAGAAATGATAGCAACCACGGTAGTAGGGATCGTTATGTGCATCGTAGGTGTTCCACATGGAGCCGCCTGCCCAGTATTCGCTGTTAATACTCTTGTGCATAGCATCGAGGGCATTGGTGATATTGAACCTCATCGACTCCGAACCGCTGCCATCGCCGCTACCCATATAGATAATCACACGGTCGTTTTTCTTCAGTTTCGGAATGATAAGTTCGCTTCCGGGAAGGAAACCAACGTAACGGTCGGGATCGTCATCTTCTGTATGAGCAACTGTACCACCGAACTCATTGAAGATACAACTTTGTGTAGAACCTGCGTTGATGATGAGTCCCTCAGTGTCCCACATCATGTCAGCGTTGTCACCTTCCATGTCGTAGTTGTTGAGGAATCGCGGATCATGGAACTGACCGTTCTTCTTTACACGATAGTTGAAAGTCCAATCACCCTTATTGATTTCTTCTGTCAGCAAGGAAGAATTGTTGACGCCGTTTGTTGGAATGCCATTATCATCCTTATCTGCGGTGGCAAAATTGTTGAAACGGGTTCCAAATGAAGTGACGTCAGCCTCAGCATTCTTGTTATTCCATTTCAGACCATTCAACGGATTTGTTGAGAAGTCCCATGTATGTCCCTCGCTTCTTACTGCACCTTCGGGCTGGTTATAACCTGCATTATAGGCAATAGTGTAGGCGAACACGGGATCACCATCGTTATTGGGGTCACCAACCTTCAGCAGGATAGTACCACCGCCCTTGTTCTCATCGACGAAGGTGATATTACTTATCTTTAGTTTACCGCCCTCGATTTTTGCTGTGCAAGAAGCGATGTTGTCAGACTTCTTCTTGACAGTAACAGTTGTATATCCTGTTACAGAAGCCAGATCGTCATCGGACGTTGTTTTGGAATCTACCCATTTTGCAAGTGGCGATATGTACTGGTTGGGTAGGAAGGTAACTTCAATGAGCTCGGCAACACCGCAGCCATAATTCTGTAATTGACCTAAGTCGGTACCATCTTGCCACCATCCATAAAGATAATAGGTCTTGCCGGCTTCCACAGTAATACCTTTATCAGTTCCTTGGGTTGGATTTCCATTATCACTACCAAAATAACCATCGGCGCCATTAGCATAATAGTGCGGATTCTCTACTTGCTGGAAAGAACCGTTTTGTTCCACCATCAGATAATAGGGACAGTAGACATTCATTGTCTTTTCGTTTGGTGTGCCATCATCATTATAAGCAACATTACCGGGTTTCCCGTAGTTGTAGTAAGTAAGATTGGCAGCCTTGAACTTCACCCACATCTTTCCAGTTACTTCAGGTACAAACTTATAGTAGGTTCCAGTTGTGGGGAGTCCAGACCATACGTTGATACTTCCCCAGACGGAATGCCTTGCCATCTTGTAATGGTGAGAATTCTCATCATTATAGTCATAAACGAAAGAAACAGGTCCTTTATCTGACATAACCACCTCAGCATGCTCGTTCGGACTATCGTTGCCAATGTACACATGTAGTCCACCAGGAACGATGTGGTGTTTGGCCTCCAATTGTCCAGTAGTATCAAAATAAGAGGTTTTGGAGTCGAGAGCATTATCCCTATCGATCATCTTTGCCTGATGGTCAGCATAGATTTCAACCTGACATAGTCTTGAACCTTCACTAAGCCCTATGTCCAAGTGACCGTCTTCAGTAATGGTATAGAAATAACTTTTATAGTTTCCCCCGTTGTTATTGGGGCTTTCCACAGGTAAACCAGGAGTTATAGAGACCTCACCCTCATCTTGGTCACCATTGCAGTTAATGTCTTTGAAAGCAGAACAGCCGTCATAACCGCCATTTTGTCCTTTACTGGAGAATGTAGCCTGTCCTGACAATGTCAGTCTCACACGGTCACCTTCTTTCAGGTTGCAAATACTGAGGTTATTCCAACCAATCTTAACCAATAGTCCTTGACTCTCGTCACCATAACCATCTCTACCAAATGTCCATAATTCATCTGTGGTGAAATGGTGGCCTTCAGCGGAATACTTCTGGCTGATGGCAATTCTGTTGTTAAGAGTAGGTGAACTAATAGACAAGTACTGTGCATTCTCTCCTGATACATTCAAAGCGAAACCCGCATCAGAAGTAGAGATTTCCGTATTCTTGTTCACCCAGTATAGATCATAAGACTCAATAGCGGGATCATATGCCCAATAGGCTGCATCATCGTGCTGGATGGTTATTTTATAAATCCATCCCCTTCCAGGTATAGAAAGAGCTAACGATCCTTGCTCAGTCATTGTATATTTATTGCCATTTATATTTGCACTATTTGATCCCGATGAGAGATCAAAATTCGCACTTCCTTCGACAGTGACAATACTGCCTTTATTCAATCCTGTAATTGCAAACATTCGGTATTGATTCGTACCATACTCGGTTAAGTTAAGTCCATAGGTTGGATTATTTCCTGAACTCTTTCTCAAAGAAAAAGTTGTCACTTGTGCGGCAAATCTTCCTGGATTTGAAACATTTCCTAGAGTTTGGAAATAGGTACAAGTGGTAGAACCGATTTTAATTGTTTCAGAAGAATACTCGGTCGTCATATTGCCATCATTTCCATTCGAGCCATATGCAGACCCTGAAAAGTCATACACAGCATCAGTCACAAGATCTGCCTTCACCCCTTGCGGCGCAAACACCATCATGACTATTGTCATGACTACATACATCATTTTTGTTTTCTGTACTTTAGCCCCTTGAGTTAGAAGCGATGCAAAGACAGTAAATAATCTTTTCATGTTGCTCTTTGTTTTGTTTATTTGTTTATGTAATATTCTATTATGTTAAAAATATGTTGATCGCCAAGGCGAGAGTTTTTAAATGCTAAGGGCGACTTGCGCCGATTCGTATGTCAGTTTGTATAACTTCGTTCCAAAACTTTTGTCGGGTGCAAAGGTACACCTTTATTTATTAAGTGTATTTATTACAAGTAACACGGATTTTGTATAGTATTCCCTTCATACTTTTGTTACACCAAGTAAAGTTTTCGGGAGAAAATGTATCCGCTATAAGCTTGTTTGTACACTCTTGTCTTAAAAATCGGGTGCAAAGTTAGAAAAACTTTTTGAATCCGCAATGCTTTGACACCCATTTTTTTACGTTTTTGTGGAAATACATCAGGGTTGGAAATAGATACATTGCTACGTAAACGTTTGCGGAAATTGTTTTAGACAAAAGAACAGATATAGACATAATAACATAAGAACATATAATTGTTTTAGACAAAAGAACAAAATGTAGTTTTACAGCGGAAGAAACGGACAAAGAAACGGAAACACGGAAAACATCTGTGGAATCAGTGGGATCAGTGAGAGAGAATGGTAACTTGAACACGGATAGCCCGGATTGAACGGATAGTCCTTGGAGTCCATAGAGTCCTTAGACAAGATGTATAGTTATCCGTGGGATTCGGTAAATCCGTGGTCGGAATAAACTTTTAATCGCCTGCGGCGAGACATCTAACAAAATCTGATTCAAATTGAACAAAATTGTTAGACCAATGAACCAAAGGACCAAAGGATTTAATGTTTAATCTTTAATGTATAAAGACCACAATCAGGTATGCGTGTAAGCTTACTAAATAAAAAAGTGTCGAAAATTTGGCGGTGTGACTATTTTTAGTTACTTTTGCGCCGATGAATAAGAAAGAGAATAATGCGAAAGATGAGAATGCATACATCATGCACAAACCCCATCCGAGCAACATCATCAAAGGATATATTATGCGTGACATTTTGAATTTCCTGTTAAAGAATCATTATATAAAATAGGAGGAGAGATATGGGATATTTAAAGTATAAAGGCTACACAGGAAGTGTAGAGTATAGCGAGGAAGACAAGTGCCTTTTTGGTAAGGTACAAGGAATGTCTAAGGACAGTATTACCTACGAAGGTTCTACAGTAGAGGAGTTAACAGCCGACTTTGAGGGAGCTGTTGATGATTATCTTGCATTGTGCAAAGAGAAGGGCATAGAACCAAGGAAGCCTTATACAGGTGTTCTAAATGTGAGACTTACTCCTGAGATTCATAGTGGAGTAGCGATTGCAGCCCAGAACGCTGGCATTACCATCAATGCCTTTATCAAGAATGCTGTTGCTAAAGCATTGGGAATCGTTCTTTAGACAATAGTTTACACAGATCTTAACCATCTCACAGAAATACTTGAACACGGATAGCCCGGATTGAACGGATAGTCCTTAGAGTCCAAAGAGTCCTTAGACAAGAGATATAATTATCCGTGGAATCCGGTAGATCCGTGGTCGTATTATATTCACAACAGAAGAAACGGAAAAAGAAACGGAAAAACGGAAATGGTTGCGAGCCTCACACAGATCTTAACCATCTCACAGAAATACTTGAACACAGATAAAGAAATCTGTGGGATCAGTGGGATCTGTGGTCGAAACTCTTTGGATCGCCTGCGGCGAGACATCTAACAAAATCAGATTCAAAATTGAACAAAATTGTTGGGTTAAGGAAGCCTCACACAGATCTTAACCATCTCACAGATTGGTTAAATTTGGGGATTTTGGATTATTTCAGGGTAATAAATTTGGGGATTTTGGAATATTTTAGGGTAATAAATTTGGGGATTCAGGAATTATTGTCTATTTTTGCATTCAAAATACAGATTTCTTATGTCAGAAACAATGCCTGTGTTCTTTACCTGTTTCTTGTAGAGTGGGAAGTGTGCGAATAGTTTTTTCTAGCATAAGGCATTGATGATGAAAGTTCCCAACGTGGGAATGTTTTGTTCCCAACATGGGAATAAGTTGTTTGGTGGCAGTAATCTTGCACCCCGCCCCCCTTGCCAGGACCCCGCCCCTACGAGGGGTGGGGAGTCGAAAGAGCGACCGGAGTTCTTCCCTACGAGGAGTGGGGAGCCATGTAAGGCAGCAGTGGTAACCAGCTCCCCTCCAATCGAAGGGGAGGGGTGAGCGAAGCTGGGGTGGGGTGATAATTTTGTGATTTTTGCAAAGACCTAACAGTTTCACGGCAAAATGCCCTATATAAAGGTGTTTCACGATTTTCAGACCTAACATAGACCTAACATAAACCTAACATCACACCTAACATAAACCTAACATTGGAGGCCACCCCTTACCCCTCCATAAGGAGGGGAAATGGCGTTATAATGAGATTTCGAGATGTCGTGATATCGTAATAACGTAATAACGTAATATCGTGACAACGTAATAACGAAAAAGGAAGATGTTAGGTCTATGTTAGGTTTATGTTAGGTTTATGTTAGGTCTTTATGACCTTGTTTTGTGTCTAAGTTACTCAATACAAGGTAATTAGGTTTTTGTTATGTTAGGTCTTGAGAAAACATGTGGTTTTGCGTTCTAAAACCATAGGTTTTGGAGCCTGAAACCATAGGTATTGGAGCCTAAAACCATAGGTTTTGGAAACAGGCTTAAAAACAGAGCATAAAACTTCGGAATAATGCAAAGAAAAATGTACTTTTCTTTGGTTTTTCGCTCACTTAATCGTATCTCTGGCTTCGCCGAAGATACTTTCGTTCGGAAAATTAAATAAAAACATAGTTTTATTTGGTTTTTCGCTCACTTAATCGTATCTTTGCCATCGGAGATGGCGAACTTGCTCACGCTCGGCAATCGATGCGAGCATCATTGCCCTCGCTTAATCGCAACTTTGTCAAAGTATTAACCAAACTGCTATATGAAAAGGTATTATTTATTACTGCTAAGCGTTATGGCGATTTTTTCTTGTAAGGCCACGAAACCTGCTGAGACAGAGGGCGTGGACGTGTTCAAAACACCTACCGGGAAAGAGGTGGTGTTCCACTGTATTAAACACGGTAGCATTCGGATATGCTACGACGGGAAGGAGATAGAGATTGATCCTGTGACGAATATCCCGCCTGCTACCGACTATTCCACGATGCCGAAGGCTGACTATATCTTCGTGACACACGAGCATGGTGATCACTTTGATAAACAGGCGATTGCTGCGCTTACCAAGGAGGGTACGCAGATGATTACGAACGCGCGGTGTGCAGAGATGCTGGGCTACGGGAAGGTGATGGCTAACGGCGATAAGATGGACGTTGCTGCGGATATTCATGTGGAGGCGGTGCCGGCATATAACTATTCGGAAGGGAGAACACAGTTCCATCCTAAGGGACGCGACAATGGGTTCATCATCACCATCGACGGACTGCGTGTCTATATCGCGGGCGATACGGAGGATATTCCGGAGATGGCTGACATCAAGGATATCGACGTGGCTTTCCTGCCGTGTAACCAGCCTTACACCATGACACCGGAACAGGTGGCTAACGCGGCTCGTATCATCAAGCCGAAGGTGCTGTTCCCGTATCACTACTCGACAACGGAGATTCAGAAGGTGGCTGACCTGCTGGAGGATAGTAGTACGGAGGTGAGGATAAGGAATTATCAGTGAAGCCTCACCCCCTAGCCCCCTCTCCAAGGGGCAAGGGGGAATCAAAGGCGCGAGATTGGATTCTCGTGGTGATTGGCGCAAAAGATTTTGTAAGATTTTGAATAGAATTTGTTGAATTTCTGCCCGCAACGCGGGCACCCTAACCTTTGATCGCCTTCGGCGAGAAATCTAGCAGAATTTGATTCAAATTGAACAAAATATAGATAAGGATTATATATAAAACCAAAACAATGAAAAGGAACATTAGAAAGAGTGTTTTGATGGGGATGGCCATGATGGCGGTGGCCCTGCTGACCGTGGCTTGTGGAAACAAGACCGACGATGGTGTGAACAATTTCCGTATTAAGAGGGGTACGAACCTGAGTCATTGGCTGTCACAGTCGGAGGCCAGAGGTGAGATGCGTCGCCTGCATATCCAGGAGGATGACTTTGAGCGACTGGAACAGCTGGGGTTCGACTTCGTGCGTATCCCTATCGACGAGGTGCAGTTCTGGGATGAGCAAGGGAATAAGCTACAGGAGGCTTGGGATCTGCTGACGAATGCGCTCGACTTGGCGCGGAAGCATAACCTGAGGGCGATTGTTGACCTGCATATCATCCGCTCGCATTACTTCAATGCCGTGAACGAGGGGGATAAGTCGGCTAACACGCTGTTCACTTCAGAGAAGGCTCAACAGGATTTGATCAATTTGTGGTATCAGCTGTCGGATGTGCTCAAGGGATACAGTAACGACTGGGTGGCCTACGAGTTCATGAACGAGCCGGTGGCCGAGGAGCATGAGCAGTGGAACCAGTTGGTGGCTAAGGTGCATAAGGCTCTGCGAGAACGGGAACCGCAGCGCACACTCGTGGTGGGCTCGAACCGTTGGCAGGGATTTGAAACGATGAAATACCTGAAGGTGCCCGAGGGTGATAAGAATATCGTGCTGTCGTTCCACTACTATAACCCGATGATTCTGACACACTACGGTGCATGGTGGACACCCATCGGACAGTATAAGGGTAAGGTGCACTACCCGGGTGTGCTGGTATCGAAAGAGGACTATGAGGCAGCTCCCGATTCACTCAAGCCACTTCTGGAGCCTTACACCAGGGAGGAGTATAACATCGAACGGATTAAGTCTGACTTCAAGGATGCTATCGCGGTAGCAAAGAAATACGGTCTGCAGCTGTTCTGCGGTGAGTGGGGCGTGTATGAGCCCGTTGACCGTGAGCTGGCTTATCAGTGGACAAAGGATATGCTGTCGGTGTTCGACGAGTATGATATCGCCTGGACCACATGGTGTTATGATGCTGACTTCGGTTTCTGGGACCAGCAAAGGCATAGCTTCAAGGATAGGCCGTTGGTGGAACTACTGACGGGGAAATAGGAGCCTCACCCCCTGCCCCCCTCTCCAAAGGGCGAGGGGGAACTCCCCTCCCATCGTAGGGGAGGGGTGCGCGAAGCGAGGGGTGGGGACAGTAGTTTCAACA
>Ga0247611_10003305_pt1 | contig 24105 bp, 35 predicted proteins | sample 177DNAGHGhighgp2_FD_192422 | JGI IMG/M metagenome (GOLD analysis project Ga0247611, IMG submission 192422) | Sheep rumen microbial communities from Palmerston North, Manawatu-Wanganui, New Zealand - 1770 DNA GHGhigh gp2 | ecosystem: Host-associated > Mammals > Digestive system > Stomach > Rumen... | reverse complement strand
ATCGTAGATCAACAGGTATACGGTGACGACGATAACGACTAATGGAATATAACGTGTGAACGGGGGGAAAGAAATGTTAAAAAAGATATTATTGGCATTGATATTTGTGATTACTGCGATAACCAATGTTGCGCATGCCGAAGATGATATGAAAACCGTTGCGTCAAAGGCGTATGTTGATACGAAGATAGAAACGAAGCAGTTAAAAATCCCCGCGGCGAATACCCCCGGCGTTGGTGCGGGTGAAACGGTAATGACTTATACCGCGACCGGTAATGGTCAAATTGGTGAACGCGGCCTGTATTCGGACATCAGCAGTTATAATGCAACCACGGACGGCGATAAACTTATTACCGCGTCGGCGTTAAATGCGACATTTACAAACCTGCCCACGACGGGCACAACAAAACTTGAATGTGCGAACGAAAGCGACGGTTGCACCCTTTGGACCATCGTCGACCAAACGGCGTATCACAAGCCAAGTAGGAATTTGTTTGATGAAAACCTCTTTCTCAATGCAAATAATTGGGCTGTCAGCGATGGGGTGTATACTGGAACGCCCGATGGTTTATTCGTCTTGTATGGAGTATCAACATCGGGTTTTCCCATTAGTTTTAAACCTTCTACACAGTATACAATAAAGTATACGGTGTCACAGGGCAGTGGTGTGGCTGGCAGTCGTTTTCGTGTGTATTATACGGATAATACATATTCTGACGGTCATTTGCCTGGGTCTGGTGTTGGCGGCACTTATACGATAACGACAACTGCTGGCAAGACGGTAGCCAAATTGACATTTGCTTACACCCAAGGAACAAACAACATATCTTTTTCAAATGTGATGTTAGAAGAGGGTTCAACCGCAACACCGTATGAACCGTATTATTGATGGTGGCTTTATTACTGGCCACTTATTTCTCGTCTTCCTTGCCAAGGCCGATGGTTTTCTTCGCACTGTCCAGGGTGCGAATCAGGGCGCGGCGAATTTTGCCGGATATTGTCATAGGCAGGCTGTCCACGAATTCAATTACGCGTGGGTATTTATACGCCGCGGTGCGGTTGCGGACATGGTCTTGCAATTGCCGCACAAGGACGTCCGTGCCTTGGAAATACTTGTTCAAAACGATTGTTGCCTTGACCGCCATGCCGCGTGACGGGTCGGGAATGCCGGTGACGGCAACTTCGCGGACCGCGGGGTGTTCCAGCAGGACACTTTCAACCTCAAACGGGCTAATGCGGTATCCGGATGATTTAATCAAATCATCATTGCGGCCAACAAACCAATAGTACCCGTCCGAATCGCGATATGCGACATCGCCCGTGTGGTAATATCCATCACGAAATGCGGCGTTCGTTAGTTTTTCGTTTTTATGATATTTTTGGAACATGCCAACCGGGCGACCATTCGCAAGTGATATACATATTTCGCCAACCTTGCCATCTTCGGTGATGGGGCGACCGTCTTCGTCCAATAATTTTATATTCCAACCGGCGGCGGGCATGCCCATGCTGCCCGGTTTGGGTTTTATCCATTGGTTTGTGAAAAGTTGCACGGTTGTTTCCGTTTGACCGAAACCTTCGTGTAATTCAATTCCGGTCATGTCAAGGAAACGTTCATAAACCTCTGGATTTAATGCTTCACCCGCGACGTCGGCCTTTACCAATTTCGAAAGGTCGTATTTTGATGCGTCCGCGTGGATTAGCATTTTATATACCGTTGGTGGCGCACAAAAAGATGTGACGCCGTTTTCCGCCATCGCGGACCAAAGGTCATGCGCGTTGAAAATACCACTAACATCAAAAATAAAGACCGTTGCGCCCGCAAGCCATTGACCGTACATTTTGCCCCATGAACATTTTGCCCAACCCGATTCGGAAAGGGTAAAATGAATATCCCCATCGGTAAGTCTTTGCCAAAACACCGCGGTGTTGATATGTCCCAACGGATATGCGTAATTATGCGCCACCATTTTCGGCAGGTCTGTTGTGCCACTGGTGAAATAAATGACCATTGTGTCGGTGTTTTCATTTGGCACGCGTTCAAATTCCGCCGGCATAGTGCTTATCGAATCGGCAACTTCGTCATTTGATATAAGCATCACATTCGAATCGCCAATCGCAGATTTTATTTCCGGGATAATGTGTCCGTCGTCAAAGGCAATGATTGCCTTGCTTTCGGCCGTATCGATTCGGTATTTGATATCTTCGGCCTTTAACTGATTCGTTGACGGAATCGGGATAATGCCGGCGCGGTGCATCGCCATCATTAAAATCCAGTATTCCCACCGGCGACGCAGGAACAACAGCACCGTATCGCCTTTTTTGAGGCCGCGCGAAGTCAAGTAATTCGCGACCGAACCCGACATCCGCGACAGGTCACGAAAAGTGAAATTTTTCTTGTTCCCCGAATCGTCAACCCAGATAATCGCCAATTTGTCCGGCGTTTCGCGCGCGATAACATCAATCACATCGTATGCAAAATTAAAGTTTTCCGGGACAATTGGTGTTCCGTTTTGCAGATAATCATCATAACTTTCGAATTTTTCCTTGGTTAAAAAACGCGTCGCGAACATAGGTGCCTCTTTTGTTTTTTATGTGTGAATATTGCCAGTTTTCAACGAAAATACAAGTATAAATATGGGGTAAAAATAAAAAAGTTAAAAAAATGTTGCAAATGAAAATTTACTGTTCTACAATCGACCTGTTCTTAAAAGGTAAGAACGTTTGTTTGTTGTTGTGTGTGTTCGGAGTATAGCTCAGCCTGGTAGAGCGCTACGTTCGGGACGTAGAGGTCGTAGGTTCGAATCCTGTTACTCCGACCATAAATTAAAATCGCGTCGTCCCCTCGGCGCGATTTTTAATTTATCGTAGTCGTGGTTACAGGATGAGAACCGTGGTTCGACAATGAGTAGATTTCGGAAGCGTTTAGCGCACCGAAATCGTTAGGAATGCCCCGCAGGCAATTTATTGCCGAGGGAATCCTGTTACTCCGACCATAAATTAAATCACCCCGTCCCCTCGGGGTGATTTTAATTTATGATTGATGTGACTATTGGATTTGATACATCATTTATGATATAATTTTGGACTGGGGAAAGATGTGACACAAGAAACTCAAAATATTATTCGTTGGATTCTGTTAGTGCCGGCATTGCTGGGTGGGTGGTTTGTGGCGAATATTGTATCTATGTTGATGTTGTTTTTCCTATATGGTTTTTCATCGGGGGGCGAGAGTGATTTTGTTGATTTATTGTTTTGGGTGTTATTATTTGGGTTGTATGTTGTGGCACCGTTTTTTATCGCGTGGGGAATTGCGCCAAGGTATAAAAGGGTTGCCGGTGTGTGTGCTGTGGTCGTTGTTGTATTGCTTCAATTTTTTGTGGTCAATAATATCTGATTTTATAATCATCATTTGCAAAATGGAATTTATTTGTAATAATCTCTACCGTTATGCGCAGGCGTAAAAAGAAAATCTTTACACGTTATATTTTTGGAATCGCGGGGCTGTTGTTTGCCGTGATTTTCTATGGGCTTTGTATTCGGTCGCCGATTCGCGAATCGGTTAATTTTAATATCAATTCGGGGGACACTGTTTCATCGGTTGCGCGACGGTTGGATAAAGATAAAATTGTGTTTTCTGATATGGCGTTCAAATTTGCGATTCGTATGCGTGGTGGCCGCGTGCAAAAGGGCGAATATGAAATTCCCGCCGGGGCATCCGCATGGCGAATCGCCGGAATGTTTTCACGTGGAAAAATCGCGACCGTGAAAATTGTTATTCCCGAAGGTCTTACCATTTTGCAAATCAAAGATTTATTACGCGGGTACAGCGCGCTTTCGGGTGATGTTGATTGTCGTGATTGGCGGGCGGTGTGCGATGTTGCGGATGGTGATGTTTTTCCGGATACATATTATGTTGCACGTGGAACATCGCGGTTGGCGGTGTTGGATTTGGCGCGCAAAAAAATGGACGAGGTAAAAAATAAGTGGTTGCGGACGCGGCGGAATCCGCCGGCACCACTTACGGGGTGGAATGATGTGATAACACTTGCGTCGATTGTGCAACGCGAAACACCGAAAGTGGGTGAGATGAAAATTGTGGCGAGTGTTTATTTGAATCGTCTGCGGCGCGGTATGCGGTTGCAAGCCGATCCGACGGTGATTTATGCGATAACCGATGGATATGGCGATATGCGTGGTGCGCCACTTTTGCGTGGGCATTTAAAGGTGGACAGTCCGTATAACACATATCGCAATAATGGCTTGCCGCCGTCACCAATTGCAAATGTTGGTTCGCATGCGATTCGTGCGGTGTTGGAACCGGCGGATACCAAGTACCTGTATTTCGTGGCGGACGGTCGTGGTGGACATAAATTTTCAACCGATTATGAAACGCATTTGAAAAATCATGCTGACTGGCGCGAGATAAAAAAATCAAAGAATCCCGAATTGAATTTTGACAACGATTAAATCGTGTTTGCGAATCGCTTTTTAAAAAAATTTTTCCGTTGGTATAAAAAGTTTTAGATTTGTGCGCGTTTGCGCGTGAAATAAAAAATACAAATCTAAATCGGCGGGCATTGTATCATATTTTTATGTATTTATCAAAAATCTTTTTTCTTGAAAAAAATCTTATCGGTGGGAAAATATGCTTAACTAGGAGCAGGGAAAGTTCTAGTTTCCAATTAACAAATAAAGGAAAGGAAAAAAAATGAAAAAAATTGCTTTGACTTCTTTATTGACTATTGCGATGACGTCCGCCGCGCATGCAAGTGTGAATGTTATTGATGGAAATCCGCTGTATATGCCACGTGCGGGACATTTTTACAGTGAAACATCGTTAGCGTCCAATTCCAAAACAACGGAAAGTTGGGCGTTGGGTGAAAGTTTCGGTTATGGTATTACCGATAGATTCGCAATTGGTTTAACAACCGCGTTGGCCGAAGTTGATTCTTTTGATTTGTTTGGATGGAACGGTTTGTCGTTGGATGCGGCATATCGTGTTTTGAAAAACGGTCATTGGGTTGCCGATGTGGTTGGGTCATACAATGTTGATGGTTGGCTGTATGCGTATGATGAAAATGCCGATGATGGTTACTTTATGGAAAAAGAATTGTTGAACTATACATGGAAGGCCGGTATCCGTGGTGGCTATACGGTCGCACGCTTTACCGTTGCGGGTCATGTGATGTTCAGTTATGAAAACAGTGAATCATTTAATTGGAACGAAGATGGCGCACATCGTCTTGCGTTCGGTTTGGACGGTCAATATGTAATCGATCGCGATTGGAACTTGGTTGCGGGTATCGAATATTCGGGTCAGATTGATGATGGTGTGAAAAATACCGGTCGTTTGGTTGGTGATTTTGGTATAAATTATAACATAAGTTCTTCATCGTATGTTGGTGCGTATGTTGCCGGCGAAATGTTGCATAAAACCGGTGATTGGAAATGGAATGAAGGCATGGGATTTGGTGTTAAATTCGGTGTCGATTTCTAAGGGTTTGATAGGTGATGTGCCCCGTATATTTTATATGGGGCACATTCGCTTTTTATGAATAAAATCATTTTTTACTTGAAAGTATGATGGTTTTTAGGATAAAATACATACAACTAGGATGGGAATGGATTTCTAGTTTCCAAATAAACAAATAACAAAAGGAAAAAACATGAAAAAAATTGCTTTGACTTCTTTATTGGCGGTTGTTGCGGCATCTGCGGCACACGCAAGTATCAATGTTATCGACGGTAATCCATTGTATATGCCAACCAAGGGGCATTTTTACAGTGAAACATCGTTGTCATCACATACAAAAAATGTTGATGAATGGACATTGGGTGAAACGTTTGGTTATGGTATTACCGATCGTTTGGCGGTTTCCGTAAATACGTCTATGAGTGAAGCATATTGGTTCAAGGGTATAAAGGGATATCAAAGCGAAGACGCGGTTCCTGGGCAAACTGCTGGAACACCGTATGCGGGTAATGGAAATTCTTGGAATGAATTGGGTGCCGATATCACATGGCGCGTTATCAATGACCATGCATGGAAGTTGGATGTAATGGGCGGATTTGAAATGGGGGCTGTACCACTCAATATGCGTGCTATATCTCATGGTGAGGTTGCGTCTCTGGGCGCTGTTTGGGGTGATCATAGGCCGTTCTTGGACAAAGACGATACTTTTTATACATGGACTGCGGGCGTTCGTGGTGGCTATGTGAACAATGATTGGACATTGTCTGCGCATGCGAACTTTATGTATTTGAATACCGAAGCATTTAATTGGGGGGATGAAGAACCTTTTGGGGCGAATCATTTGTTGAACCTTGGGGTTGCCGGTCATTGGACAATGAGTGATACATGGAGTGCATATGCAGGTGCCGATTATTATAAAGTGTTGGATCATTATAATGAAGAGGCGAACAAAGGTTATTGGGATTTGACCTTGGGTCTTAATATGAACATCGATACAACAAAGTATGTCGGCGTGTATTTGACCAAGACCATGGCACGTGAAGCAGATGGTGAATTGGATGTCGACGATGCCAATGGTTATGGTTTCGGTGTCAAATTTGGTATCGATTTCTAATCGTTTGAATAAACAAAAAAACGCCGTCCGTTTGGACGGTGTTTTTTTGTTGGTGGTTATCCGCTTTCGCTTTGCTACAGCAAGACAAGGTGTAAATGGTTAGTAAAATCGTCATCCCGGCGAAAGCCGGGATCTTTTTAGAGTCGCAGAAAATTGGAATACAACGACAAGATACCGCCTTGTGGCGGTATGACGTGATTGTTCCATGTGCTACTAACCACCCACATTTTCAACTTTTTTTTGCTAAAATTCCTTGACAACCGGTGGGTTCGGGGTTATAGTATGGACGCTTTCTGTGTAATAAAGGAAAGTGAAAATTACAGAAAAACGCCGTATTTTGGCAGATTTATAATTGCGGTCGCGCCGTTCAAAATAAGTCTGATGCGGGTTTTTGTGTGGAAAAAAGGTTAAAAAAATAACAAAGAGATTTTGAATGCCAACTGTAAATCAATTGATTCGGAAACCACGTAAAAAGGTCGTTGTGAAATCTACGGCGCCTGATATGTTGGAAAATCCACAAAAACGCGGTGTGTGCACACGTGTTTATACAACCACACCAAAAAAACCTAACTCTGCGCAACGTAAGGTTGCACGTGTTAAACTTGCCAATGGGCGCGAAGTTACCGCGTATATCCCTGGCGAAGGTCATAATTTACAGGAACACAGTGTCGTCATGATTCGTGGCGGCCGTGTAAAGGACTTGCCCGGTGTGAAATATCACATCATTCGTGGTGTGTTGGATACCAAGGGCGTGGAGAGCAGAAAACAAGGTCGTTCTTTGTATGGTGCAAAGAAAGCAAAATAATAACATGCGGGAAATCCGTATGAGTAATCCGGGGTTCTCTGGGTGAAGAAATAAAAAAGGAATAAAATATGTCAAGACGTAAGGCCGCAACAAAACGTGAAATTTTGCCAGATTCCAAATATGGCGATACGGTTGTTGCAAAATTTATAAACTGTTTAATGTGGGACGGTAAAAAGGAAGTTGCCGAAAACATTGTTTATGGTGCAATGGAAGATTTGAAAAAAATTGCCGAAGATGGTGATGAACTGAAGGCTTTCCATAATGCGTTGGATGCATTGAAACCGTCGGTAGAGGTAAAGAGTCGCCGTGTTGGTGGTGCGACATATCAGGTTCCGGTTGAAGTAAAGGCCGATCGTCAGCAAACTTTATCTATTCGTTGGGCGATCCAGTATGCCCGTAAGCGCAGTGAACGCAGTATGCGTGCGCGTATCTTTGGCGAATTGCGTGATGCACTTAACGGTACGGGTGGCGCATTTAAAAAGAAAATCGATACACACAAAATGGCAGAAGCGAATAAGGCCTTTGCGCATTTCCGTTGGTAATATAAAAGAAAAGGAAAGAAAATGTCTGTTGGTAAAACCGCACCATTACATATGTACAGAAATATCGGCATTATGGCGCACATTGATGCCGGTAAAACCACTACATCTGAACGTATTTTGTTCTATACCGGAAAAACATATAAAATTGGCGAAGTGCATGACGGTGCCGCGACAATGGATTGGATGGAACAAGAACAAGAACGTGGTATTACAATTACTTCGGCGGCAACGACATGTTTCTGGCGCGACCATCGTATCAATTTGATTGATACCCCGGGGCACGTGGACTTTACAATGGAAGTGGAACGTTCGTTGCGTGTTTTGGACGGCGCGGTTGCGGTTTTCGAATCGGTGTCCGGTGTGCAACCACAGACTGAAACCGTTTGGCGCCAGGCCGATCGCTATAATGTTCCGCGTATTTGCTTTATCAATAAAATGGATCGTGTCGGTGGAAATTTCTTCCGCTGTGTTGATATGATTCGTGAACGTTTGGGCGCAAATCCGTTGGTTTTGAATTTCCCGATTGGGGTAGAGGCGGATTTTAAGGGTGTTGTCGATGTTTTGGAAATGAAGGGCTTGATTTGGGAAGATGAAACAGGTTCCCATCCGGTCACAATTGAAATTCCCGAAGAATTAAAGGCCAAGGCCGAAGAATTGCACAACAAATTGATTGAAGAAGTTGTGACATTAGATGATACCGTTATGGAAGAATATATGGACGGTAAAATCCCGGATCATGATACTTTGAAAAAATTGTTGCGTAAGGGTGTTATTGCACAAAACTTTGTTCCGGTGCTTTGTGGAACGGCGTTTAAGAATAAAGGTATTCAACCGTTGTTGGATGCGATTGTTGATTACTTGCCATCACCACTTGATGTTCCGGCGATTAAAGGGACCAAGATGGATAAAGAAACCGTTACGGAACGCCATCCGGATCCAAAAGAACCGTTTAGTGCGTTGGCTTTCAAGGTTGCAAATGATCCGTTTGTTGGAAATTTGATGTTTATCCGTATTTATTCGGGTAAATTGACATCGGGTTCTTATATCTATAATTCGAATCGTGATAAACGCGAACGGGTGGGGCGTATGTTGTTGATGCATTCAAATCAACGTGAAGAAATCAAAGAGGCGAGTGCCGGTGACATTATCACCTTGGTCGGTATGAAGGAAACAATTACCGGTGATACACTGTGCGATGAAAATAATCCGATTATTTTGGAAAATATCCATGTTCCGGAACCGGTTATTTCTATTGCGGTTGAACCAAAGACCAAGGCGGACATTGAAAAAATGTCATTGGGACTTCAGGCGTTGGCCAAAGAAGACCCATCTTTCCGCGTGTCGGTTGATGAAGAATCTGGTCAAACGATTTTGGCGGGTGTCGGTGAATTGCACCTTGAAATTTTGGTTGACCGTTTGTTGCGTGAATTTAAGGTTGATGTAAATGTTGGTGAACCGCGTATTGCATATCGTGAAACATTCCGCAAACCGGTGACCGAAGAATACACTCATAAAAAACAATCCGGTGGTTCGGGTCAGTATGCCCAGGTTAAAATTGAATTTGAACCGTTGGAACCGGGCAAGGGATATGAATTTGAAAACAAGATTGTTGGTGGTGCGATTCCGAAAGAATACATCCCCGGGGTTGAAAAAGGATTAAAGATAGCGCAACAGACCGGTGTTCTGATTGGCTATCCCACTGTGGATTTCAAGGCGACATTGATTGACGGTAAGTATCATGAGGTCGATTCTAATGTGCTTTGCTTTGAAATTGCGGCGCGCGCCTGCTTCCGCGAAGCAATGAAAAAGGCGTCGCCGAAATTGTTGGAACCGATTATGAAACTTTCGGTCAATACGCCGGAAGAATATGTCGGTGACATCATTGGTGACTTGAACAGCCGTCGTGGACAAATCAATGGTATCGAAACCCAGTTCGGAAATCAGGTGATTTCGGCATACGTTCCACTGGCGAATTTGTTCGGCTATGTCAAGACACTGCGTTCTTTGTCCCAAGGGCGTGCAAATCCGTATATGGAATTGTCGCACTATGACGAAGTTCCGCAAAATGTCGCAGATGAGGTTATAAAAAAGCTGACGAAGTAAAAAAAGTTTAGACATTTGATTTTTTTGATGTAGTATCAGATTTCGGATGTCAAAAGAAAAACAAACTAAATTAACCAAAGCCCAAGGAGAAAACCATGGCAAAAGAAAAGTATGTAAGAAGTAAGCCGCATGTCAATATCGGGACAATTGGTCACGTTGATCACGGTAAAACGACATTGACCGCCGCAATTGTGCACTATTATGGTGTTGGTGCCGATGCACAAAAAGGTGTCAATGAAATCGATAGCGCGCCGGAAGAAAAGGCACGTGGTATAACAATTAACACCGCGCACGTTGAATACGAAACCGCGACACGTCACTATGCACACGTTGACTGCCCGGGACACGCGGACTATGTTAAAAACATGATTACTGGTGCGGCGCAAATGGACGGTGCGATTTTGGTCGTTGCGGCAACCGATGGTCCGATGCCACAAACACGTGAACACATCTTGTTGGCACGTCAGGTTGGTATTCCGAAAATTGTCGTTTATTTGAACAAGTGCGATTTGGCCAATGACCCAGAATTGTTGGAATTGGTTGAAATGGAAATTCGCGAATTGTTGTCCGCGAACGGTTTCGATGGTGAAAATGCACCAATCATCCGTGGGTCTGCGATTTCCGCATTGGAAGGCAAAAACGACGGTTTGGGCAAGGAATCCATTGACGCTTTGTTAAAGGCGTGCGATGAATACATCCCGATGCCGGAACGTCCGGTTGATAAGCCGTTCTTGATGCCAATCGAAGACGTGTTCAGCATCACTGGTCGTGGAACCGTGGTTACGGGTCGTGTCGAAGCCGGTGTTATCAAGGTTGGTGACGAATGCGAAATTGTTGGTTTGCGTCCGACACAGAAAACAACCGTCACCGGTGTTGAAATGTTCCGCAAATTGTTGGATCAAGGTGAAGCCGGCGATAACATTGGTTTGTTGTTGCGTGGAACCAAGAAAGAAGATGTGGAACGTGGTCAGATTATCTGCAAACCGGGTTCTATTACCCCGCACACAGATTTCGAAGCCGAAGTTTATATCTTGACCAAGGAAGAAGGTGGACGTCATACTGCGTTCTTTAGCAACTATCGCCCGCAGTTCTTCTTTAGCACAACCGACGTAACCGGAACAATCACTTTGCCGGCCGATAAAGAAATGGTCTTGCCGGGTGATAACGTTCGTATCACGGTTGCTTTGATTGCACCTATTGCAATGGACGAAGGTCGCCGTTTCGCTATCCGCGAAGGTGGTCGTACCGTTGGCGCAGGTGTTGTGTCAAAGATTATTAAATAATAACGATGTTGTTTGGTCGCCCGTGGAAATCGCCCGGGCGACCAACGACAGAAATAGATAAAATAAGGGAAACAAGCAAAATGGTACCAGCATCAAAGATTCGCATCAAATTGACGGCTTTTGACCATAGAGTTTTAGTGGAATCAGTGGACGAGATTGTCAAAACTGCAAAGCGTACGGGCGCAGATGTCGTTGGACCTGTTCGCTTGCCGACATTGGTTCAGAAATTCACGGTTAATCGTTCGCCGCACGTTGATAAAAAATCGCGTGAACAATTCGAAATCCGCAATCACAAGGCGGTTGTCGATATTGTTAATCCAACCCCTCAGACAGTTGATGCACTGATGAAGTTGGATTTGGCATCGGGCGTTGATGTGAAAATTAAATTATAAAGGGTTGTTAGCGTTAGATATTTGTTGACTTTTTAAAACAATGTTCTAACCTCTGGCAGAAAAAAAGGCAAAAAAATGAAACGTAGTGGGTTGATTACAACAAAAATAGGTATGACGCGTCTGTATGATGATGCGGGCGTTGCGCATGCGGTGACGGTTTTGTCCGTTGGCGATTGTGCGGTTATTGGCAACAGAACTGTTGAAAAAAATGGTTATGTTGCAAATATTTTGGGTATGCGTGAAGCCAAGGCGAAACATGTCGCGAAACCTCAGGCGGTGGCCGCCGAAAAGGCCGGTGTGAAACCGTATCGCAAAATTGTGGAATTTCGTTGCAGTGATGACTGTGTGATTCCGGTTGGAACAAGCATGATTGCATCTCACTTTGTGACGGGGCAATTTGTTGATGTTCAGGCAACAAGCAAGGGTAAAGGTTTCCAAGGCGCGATGAAACGTCATAACTTTGGTGGTAAGGAAGCAACCCATGGTGTGTTAAAGGCGCATCGATCACTGGGGGGTACGGGTATGCGTGAATGGCCGGGTCGTGTTTTGCCGGGTAAAAAGATGTCTGGTCAGATGGGTAATGAAACCGTTACGGTTCAGAATTTGAAAGTTTTTGGCACGGATGATGCGGATAATTTAATCTTTGTCGAAGGCGCGGTGCCGGGTGCAAATGGAACGTTTGTTTTGGTCACAGACGCAATTAAAAAAGAACAGAAAGATTTGCCAATTCCGACATGTGAAGTAAAGGCGGCCGCGGCGGAAGAATCCAAAGCGGAAGAAACCAAATCAGAATCTGTTGCAGAGTAATAGAGGTGAACAAAGATGCAAGCAAATGTTATAAATTTTGATGGCAAGACGGTCGGCAAGATTGAATTGCAAGATTCTATTTTTGGTTTGGATGCACGTGCGGATGTGTTGCATCGTGTTGTGACATGGCAACGGGCCAAGGCGCGCGCGGGTACGCATGCGGTGAAAACCGTTTCTGATGTCGCGGGCAGTGGTAAAAAGGCGTTTAAGCAAAAGAAAACTGGAAACGCACGTCAAGGTGAACGTTATAATGTTCATATGCGTGGCGGTGGTGTGGTTCATGGACCGGTTGTTCGTGACCACAGCATTGATTTGCCGAAAAAGATTCGTAGCTTGGGATTGAAAATGGCGTTGTCGTCCAAAGCGAAAGATAATGCGTTGGTTATCGTCGATTCTGAAAAATTGTCGGCGGTGAAAACGGCGGCGTTCGCGAAACAATTGAAAAAGTTGGAAATTTCTTCGGCTTTGTTCGTTGGTGCGGATGCGTTGGATGAAAATTTCAAAAAATCCGCGGCGAATATCAGCAATGTTGATGTTTTGCCGACCGTTGGGTTGAATGTGTTGGATATTTTGAAACATGATAAATTGGTTTTGACGGCGGATGCGGTCAAAGCGATAGAAAAACGCCTTGGGGCATAATGGCAATCGGTTTGACAAAAGAGGTTATAGATATGGCAGAAAAAAAAGTTCAGGCAGAAAAAAAGTCCGTTGTGACAGCCGGTGTTTATGATATACTTCGTCGTCCGATTGTTTCGGAAAAGGCGGTTCAGTTGTCCGAAGGCAATGCGATTGCCTTTGAAGTTGATGTGCGTGCAACCAAAGAAGATGTAGCACGTGCAATTCAGGCAATTTACAATGTGAAACCAAGCAAGGTGAACATTGTCGTTGCCAAGGGCAAGGTTAAACATTTCCGCGGTCGTGGCACGGGAACACAGCGCACGGTTAAAAAGGCGTATGTGTCTTTGCCGGCGGATGCGAAATTGGATTTAACCACAAACGCATAAAGGTAATATCCCCGGCAGATAATCCGGAAATTGGACGTTAATGTTGGGGTGATAAAAGGATAGTAAAATGGCATTAAAAAACTATAAACCGATAACCGCAGGAACACGTGGTTTGGTTTTGATTGACCACAGTGAATTGCACCGTGGTGCACCGGAAAAATCCCTGACCGTTGGATTGAAATCCAAGGGGGGGCGTAATAATTTTGGACATGTGACGGTTCCGCACCAAGGTGGCGGTCATAAACGCAAATATCGTTTGATTGATTTCAAACGCAAAAAATTGGATATGCCGGCGACGGTTGTTCGTTTGGAATACGATCCAAATCGCACTGCGTTTATTGCGTTGATTGAATACAAAGACGGCGTTCGTTCGTATATTTTGGCGCCACGTGATTTAAAGGCGGGTGATGTTGTTATTTCCGGAACACGTGAAGATATTAAACCGGGTAATGCGATGCCACTTAAAAATATGCCAATTGGAACGATTGTTCATAATGTCGAATTGAAACCTGGCGCGGGCGGTCAGTTGGCGCGTAGCGCGGGTTGCTATGCCCAATTGATGGGTAAAGATGGTGTTTATGCCCAGATTAAAATGAACAGTGGTGAGTTGCGCAAGGTTCATTCTGATTGTCGTGCAACGGTTGGAACGGTTTCTAACCAGGATCAACGTAACGTCAATTTGGGCAAGGCGGGGCGTGCACGTTGGTTGGGTATTCGTCCGTCAACGCGTGGTATGGCACAAAACCCGGTCGATCATCCGATGGGTGGTGGTAACGGTCATTCCAAGGGACACGAACCGGTATCGCGCACCGGTATCCCGGCCAAGGGCTATCGCACACGCAGAAATAAACGTACGGCCAAAATGATTATTCGTAGCAGACATTTGGCAAAGAAGAAATAAACTATAAAAAACGGAGTTAGATAAATGTCTCGTTCAGTTTGGAAAGGTCCATATGTTCATCCGTCTATCTTGAAAAAGGTGGCGGTGGCGAATGAAAAAAATGATCACAAACCAATTAAAACTTGGTCACGTGGCAGTACGATTGTTCCGCCGATGGTTGGTTTGACTTTTGAAGTTCACAATGGTAACAAGTTTATTCCGGTGTCTATTGTTGAAGATATGGTTGGACATAAACTTGGTGAATTTGCGCCGACGCGTACATTCAAGGGGCATGCCGCAAATAAAAAGGCCGCGGCCGCAGCAGCAAAAAAATAAAAGGTGTTAGATTATGGCAAGATATGGAATAAAAGATAATCAGGTTCGCGCATTTAACAAAATGATACGCATCAGTACCCAAAAATTGAACTTGGTCTGTGCCATGGTTCGTGGGTTGCCGGTGGGACGCGCCATTGATGTGTTGAAATTTTCCAAAAAGCGTGTTGCGGGCGAAGTGTTGAAAACTTTGATGTCTGCGATTGCGAATGCGGAACACAACAAGAACTTGGCGGTTGATACCTTGTTTGTCAAAGAAATTTGGTGTGGCAAGGCGTTGACCATGAAGCGTATTATGCCGGGACCGCGTGGCAGTGCACGTCCGATTTTGAAACCGTTTTCAAATTTGACGATTGTTTTGGAATCTGGGGTGGCACCGAAAAAGGAAACGGCAAAAAAGAAAGAAAAAGAAGCAAAATAAAAGAACAATGTTTGGTGGTATGGGGGCGACCCCGGAATAAAACTGAAAGGTTTCAAGAACACTAAACATAAACATAAGGGAAAAAAATGGGACAGAAAGTATCGCCAATTGCACAGCGTTTATCCATAAACAAAGTTCCGGATTCACGCTGGATTGTGGACAAGAAGCATTATGCTGCTTGTTTGGCAGAAGATAACATGATTCGCAGATTCTTGGAAAAAAAGTTAAAAAAGGCGGGAATTGCGAAAATTGTTATAGATCGTATCGCGAAAAAGGTGGTCATAACCGTGCATACTTCGCGGCCGGGTATGATTATTGGTAAAAATGGCGCGGATATCGAAGCGTTGCGTAACGATATCAAAAAATTGGTCAAAAATGATCAGGTTGTTGTGAATATCTATGAAGTTCGCAGACCGGATTTGAATGCCCAATTGGTAGCGCAGGGTATTGCGCAACAGATAGAAGGTCGTGTTTCATATAAACGCGCGATGAAAAAGGGTATTCAAAACGCACAAAAGGCTGGCGCACAGGGTGTTAAAATTATGTGCTCTGGGCGTTTGAATGGTGCGGAAATTGCGCGCAGTGAACAAATTCGTGAAGGTCGTATTCCGTTGCATACTTTGCGTGCGGATATCGATTATGCCGCGGTTCAGGCCAAAACTACATACGGTGTTGTTGGGGTTAAGGTTTGGATTTATACCGGGGACGTCGTGAACAAGGAAAAATGGGCTTCGGAAATGGCGCGGCCAACCGAATATGCCGGAACAAGTGAAAACAAAAGAAAATAAGAAAGTTGAGGTTTTATCATGTTAATGCCAAATAAAACAAAATTTCGCAAACAGCACAAAGGACGCATTCATGGTGTCGCCAAGGGTGGCAGTGAATTGGCTTTCGGTTCTTTTGGATTAAAGGCGTTGTCGCCGGAACGCATTACCGCACGCCAGATAGAGGCCGCGCGTCGTGCCATCACACGTCGTATGCGTCGTATGGGAAAACTTTGGATTCGTGTTTTTCCGGATGTTCCGGTTACCGCGAAACCGGCCCAGGTTCGTATGGGTAAAGGTAAAGGTGCCGTTGAATACTGGATTTGCCGTGTGAAACCGGGACGTATAATCTTTGAATTGGACGGTGTAAAGCCGGATGTTGCGGCGGAAGCGTTTGCACTCGCGGCGGCAAAATTGCCAATCAAAACAAAAATTGTTGAACGCAAAGTAAACTAAAAGGTGGCAATTATGGCAGAAAAGAAGACGGAATCTTTGAAGAAAGAAGAATTGCAAGGCGAATTGATGAATTTGAAGAAAACTCAGATGAATCAACGCTTTCAACATGCGGCTGGGAATTTACCAAAAACACATGTTTTGCGTAAAACCCGTCGTGAAATTGCACGTGTGAACACAAAATTGAACGCGGCGCAATAAAAAAATACTAATTTTGGTTGAGATTTCCAAAATTTAGGTTATCATATGCCAGGTTAGGTTAAAGTAAAACAAAAAGTATATAAGGGATAGTGTTATGCCAAGACGTATACTGCAAGGAACGGTTAGAAGTGCGGCGAATGATAAAACGGTTGTTGTAGAAGTGGAACGTCGTTTTCGTCACCCGCTGTATGGAAAATTCGTGAAGCATAATAAAAAGTATAAAGCGCACGATGAAGACAACAAATATAAAGTTGGCGACATCGTTGCGATTGAAGAGCATCGCCCGATATCGAAAACCAAATCTTGGATTGTCAAGGGTTTGGTCGGCGTATCCAAAGATGGTGATGTAGAGGTAGTGGACTAAATCAACCCAGGGGCCTTTGAGGGTGCGATGGTCTTTGGACGGTTGCATCAGTCGGGTTCCATAACAAAGCGGCGGGGAATTGCCCTGTTCGCAGGACGAGGATAAGGTTATGATTCAAAATGAAACAGTTATGACGGTTGCGGATAATTCCGGGGCACGCAAGGCGATGTGTATCAAGGTTTTGGGTGGTTCGCATCGGCGATATGCCACCGTCGGTGATAAAATTGTGGTCGCCATCAAAGAAGCAATTCCGCGTGGCAAAGTGCAAAAAGGAACGGTGCAACGTGCGATTATTGTGCGGACCAAGTTCCCGATTAAACGTCCGGATGGTTCGATAATTCGTTTCGACGATAATGCGGTCGTTTTGATAAACAAGAACAACTTTGAACCGATTGGAACGCGTATCTTTGGGCCGATTGCCCGTGAAGTTCGTCGCAAATATGACGTTCAAAAGATTGTGTCTTTGGCACCAGAAGTGTTGTAATGTGGTCAGAAAAAAGGAGCAAATTATGTTGAAAAATTTAGTTTCTGTTTTCTTGGTCGTTGTTTCGGCACTTGCGATGGCTGGTTGCGAATCGGCGGATGTTCGTGCCTGTAAAAAGTTAGCGCATCAGCAGATTGAGGGGTTGTGCGATGCTTCTAGGGAGGCTCTTGCAAAATTGCCAGAGGAATTGAAGAATAACATAGATGACCAAGAAGGGTATGAGGCATATAATGATGCCGCGGTAGAGATGATTAAGTCGCGATATCCTTTTTGTTTTGATGATACGTTGATGAAACAGGCAATTGAGAAGGTGGATTTGGCTTGTGAATCGAACCCTTCGGTGGCAACAAGAAAATAAGAATTTGAAAAAAGGGCGTTGAAAAATGAAAATAAAAAAAGGCGATGAAGTCGTAGTTATTTCTGGGAAATACAAGGGTGTCAAAGGTGCGGTTTTAGAAGCACGGCCGGCCGAATCACGTGTTGTTGTTGCCGGTGTCAATCGTCACAAATGGCATATTAAACCGACACAGAACGAAGCAGGGCACATTGTTGACCGCGAGGCACCAATCCATGTTTCTAATGTTGCGTTGGTTGACCCGAAAACCAAGAAACCTACGCGTGTTGGATACAAGATGGAAAAGGGTAAAAAAGTTCGCGTTGCCAAGAAATCTGGGACGGAATTGTAAAAAAACATCCCGCTGTTACGGGAAATAAAAGGATAAAAAAATGCAAAGCAGATTGCGTGAAATTTATGAAAAGGAAATTGTGCCTGAATTGGTCAAAGAATTCGGATACAAAAATATGTTGGCGGTTCCAAAACTGACCAAGATTGTTTTGAATATGGGCGTTGGCGAAGCGGTTGCTGATAAAAAGAAACTTGATGCGGCGGTGACTGATTTGACCGCGATTGCTGCGCAAAAGCCAATTATTACACATGCGAAAAAGTCCATCGCGACATATCGTTTGCGCGAAGGCCAGGCGATTGGAACCAAGGTGACGTTGCGCGGAAAACGTATGTACGATTTCCTTGATAAACTGATTACGATTGCGTTGCCGCGTGTTAAGGATTTTCGTGGACTTTCGAAATCAAAATTTGATGGTCGTGGAAATTACGCCTTTGGTATCAAAGAACATTTGATATTCCCGGAAATTTCCATTGATAAAATAGATTCTATTCGTGGTATGGATATTGTGATTGCCACAACCGCGAAAACGGATGACGAAGCGCGCGCATTGCTGACAAAAATCGGCCTGCCGTTGGTATTGAAATAATAAAAGGGACAAAAAATGGCGAAATTAGCGTTGATAAATAAACAAAAAAGACGTGAAAAATTGGTTGCCAAGTATGCCAAAAAGCGTGCCGCGATCAAGGAAAAAATGTCTGTGAATGCAACACCCGAAGAACGCAAGGAAGCAATGCTTAAAATGGCGAAATTGCCGCGCAATGCGAACCCGACGCGTTTGCACAATCGTTGCAGTATTACGGGACGTGCACGCGGATTTTTCCGTATGTTCGGTCTTTGTCGTCAACAGGTTAGAACCCAGGCATCCGAAGGTAAATTGCCGGGCGTTCGTAAGTCAAGTTGGTAAAAATAAACGTGCCGGTTGTGGACAATGCAATCGGTTAGCATAGGAGTAAAAAGATGTCATTATCACACCCAATCGGAGATATGGTTGCGCGTATACGTAATGGTCAAAACGCGGGTAAAGAAACCATAACTGTTCCGAACAGCAAATTACGTGCCGCGGTTTTGGCGGTTCTTAAAGAAGAAGGTTTTATCGAAGATTTTCGCAAAGAAGAAATCGATGAACATCGTTCAAATTTGGTCGTCGTGTTGAAATATGTCGGCGGAAATGGTGCAATCCAAGATATTTCTGTGGTTTCAAAACCGGGACGCCGCGTATATTCGGGTGCCGCAAAAATGCCACGCGTGTTGAATGGCCTGGGGATTTCGATTGTGTCAACACCGCATGGTGTCATGACGGATCACAAGGCGCGCCTGATGAATGTCGGCGGTGAAGTTTTGTGCAAGGTTATATAATTAAAAGGATGTAATTATGTCAAGGGCAGGAAAATATCCAGTTAAATTGATTGATGGTGTGGTTGCATCTTTGGATGGCGACAAGTTGGTTATCAAAGGGCCAAAGGGCGAATTGACCGTTCCGATGAATACGAAAAATTCCGGTTTGGTTGATGTCAAGGTCGAAGCCGGCCAGGTTGTGGTTACCCCGAAAGATGCCGAAGACAAAGCGTCGCGTGCGATGTGGGGAACAATGACCCGCAATATCCGTAACGCGGTCGAAGGCGTGACACATGGCTTTTCCAAGGCAATGTATATGAAGGGCGTTGGATACAAGGCATCGGTCAGTGGCAAAAAATTCACTTTGGTGGTTGGCTTTTCGCATGATGTTGTTATGGAAATTCCGGATGGTTTGACCGTGACAATGGGTGAAACGCCGACGGAATTTACCATCAGTGGTAACGACAAATGTGCGGTTGGTTTGTTCGCGGATAAAATTCACAAGATTCGCAAAATGGACCCGTACAAGGCCAAGGGTATCTTCTATAAGGGTGAAAAGGTTCGCCACAAAGAAGGTAAAAAGAAATAATAAATAAAAATTTCCGCTGTTACGGGAATTGGAAAAAAGGAAAAAAAATGTTGAAACATTTATCTACGGAAGAAAGACGCAAATTGGTGACACGCGTTGCGTTGAAAAAGAAAAACCCTGGGAAAATCCGTCTGTCGGTTTTTCGCAGTGGTCGTCATATTGAAATTCAGGCCATTGATGATGTAAAGGGCCGTACAATTTGTGCCGCATCGTCCAAAGAAAAGGGCTTTAAGGGGCACGGTTGGAATATCGCGGGTGCCGAATTGGTTGGCAAGGCGTTCGCCGAACGTGTTGTCGCGGCAAAAATTGCGGACAATTGCTATTTCGATCGTGGGGCGTATCGCTATCATGGTCGTGTAAAGGCATTGTGCGAGGCAATCCGCGCCGGTGGCGTCAGAATCTAAATATAAATGGAGTTTATAAATGGCACGTTTTGATAATAAAAATTTACAGACAGATAATTTAGTAGATAAATTGGTTTCTGTGAACCGCGTTTCCAAGACGGTGAAGGGCGGTAAAAATATGTCTTTTTCGGCACTCGTCGTTGTTGGGGACAAGGCCGGCAAGGTTGGTTTTGGTAAAGGCAAGGCGTTGGAAGTGCAATCCGCCGTGCAAAAAGCAACCAAGGCCGCCAAGGCAAAAATGATTCGCGTTCCACTGAAAGAAGGGCGCACATTGCATCATGATATTTCGGTTAAATACGGTGCAAGTAAATTGGTTTTGCGCAGTGCGGTTCCCGGTACCGGTATCATCGCGGGTGGTGCGTTGCGTGCGGTGTTCGATTGCCTGGGCGTGCAAGACGTCGTTGTGAAATCCCAGGGTGCGAATAATCCGAACAATATGATTCGTGCTGTGTTCCTTGCGTTTTCAAAGATGAATTCGCCAAAGACCGTGGCGGCGCGTCGTGGTAAAACGGTTGCGGAAATTGTTGCGGGTCGTGACGGCAAAAAAATGGCCGAAGAAGCAAAAGAAACGGAAGACAAATAATAAAAGGTGATTGTTATGGCAAAAAAAATAATTGTAAAACAAATCAAAAGTGTTATCGGTCGTCCGGAATCGCAACGCAAAATTTTGGCTACATTGGGATTGGGGCGCATTGGTAAATCGCATGAATTCGCGGATAATGCCACGATTCGTGGTATGATTGCCAAGGTGGCGCATTTGGTCAGTGTTGTGGAAGAATAATAAACATGAAATACAGTCAAGGATTTTTTTCTGTAAGTAGGGTATTGAAGGATTGGTATACTGTTCAAACTAGTGGTTTGGATGTTAGCGGTCTTGCAAGTTTCGCTGATAAATGTACACATAATGTTCAGATTACCAAGTATGACCAGATAGTTCCTTTACTCGCTGGGTTTGCCTGCGATTCTGTACCGACAGATATTAGAAATTTCCTGCTGTTGAAGTGTGCAGAATTTTGTGGACGGCGGTCTATAGGTACGTCGGAAGATCAGTCCATGAGGTCTTTGGCTGATCATGTGGTTAGTAGACTGTCGTTCAAAATGATAACAGAACCTGTTTTATACGAAGTTTTTGACGCTGATGAGAAGACTATTTGTAGAGTTACAAGGACGTCATCTCGGTATATACAGTATAAGGATGCGATTGAAAAGTTTTATCCACAGCTTTTTGAAGCGTATCGTAAATAAACCGAGTGTGCGGATACTTGTCCGCATGCGCAAACGAACTATATAGTTCATAGGAGTAAAAAAATGAAATTAAATGCTTTGATGGATAATAAGGGTGCACGGTCCGATATTAAACGTGTTGGGCGTGGTATGGCGTCGGGTTATGGTAAAACCGCGGGTCGTGGAACCAAGGGTCAAAAGGCGCGCGCGGGTTCGCGTAAACAGGCAACTTTCCAGGGTGGTCAGATGCCGATTTTGCGTCGTTTCCCGAAATATGGTTTTACAAACCCATTTGCGAAACACTATGCGACAATCAATTTGGGCGATATTGAAAAATTTATCGCGGCCGGTAAAGTTGATGCGGGCAAAGATATTACTATCGAATCGCTTTTGGCGGCGAAAATTTTGAATCGCCGTATGTCGGGTTTGAAGGTTTTGGCCAAGGGCGAAATTAAAACCGCGGTGAATATCGTTGCGGCAAAATGGTCCAAGGCGGCCGAAGAAGCCATTACCAAAGTGGGCGGAACAATCAAAAATAAATAATCGGGAATAGGAAAGAGAGACGGCGCATGAAATTCATATCAAGGTTCTTTGGGAAACTTTCAGATTTACAAAAGCGTATTTTATTTACGCTCGGGGCGCTGGTTATCTATCGTATCGGATCGTTTATTCCGTTGCCGGGCGTAAATGCGTCGGCGGTGTTGCACCTGTTTACCGGCGAAGGCAGTGGTATGATGGGCATGTTTGATATGTTCACCGGTGGGTCGCTTTCGCGTATGTCGGTGTTGGCACTCAACATTTTCCCGTATATTTCGGCATCTATCGTGTTGCAATTGTTGACTGCGACCAGCAAATCGCTAAATGATTTACGCAAAGAGGGCGAATCGGGTCGTATCAAAATCAACCAATATACACGCTATTTGGCGGTATTGCTTGCCGTGGTTCAGGGTTGGGCCGTGGTGCGCGGATTGGAAGTGATGGCGCCGGTCAATGGTGTTCGCGCGGTTGTGAATCCGGGATTTTCGTTTGAATTGTCGGCTATTATTGCGTTGGTCGGTGGAACTGTTTTTGTCATGTGGCTTGCGGAGCAAATTACCGCGCGTGGCATAGGCCAGGGCGCATCGTTGCTTATTTTCGCGGGCATTATCGCGCAAATTCCCGAAGGTGTCGCGAAAATTGTGTCCCTTGGGTCCGTTGGGCAAATGTCGCCGGCCATGATTGCGTTGGTGATATTGTTTGTGGTCGGAATTGTTGCGTTGATTGCGTTCTTTGAATTGGCGCAACGTCGTGTGCAAATCCTGTACCCGCGCCAGGTTATGGCGAACGGTGTTGTGAATACGAACGCATCTTACTTGCCGATAAAGGTCAATATGTCGGGCGTTATGGGGCCGGTGTTTGCGTCGTCCATTATGATGTTGCCGGCGTTTGTGCAACGATTCGTTCAAAGTGAAAATCTTGTTGTGCAAAATATAATGGGATTCTTTACGTATGGGGCGTGGTCATATATCATTTTGTACACGATTTTGATTGCGTTCTTTGCGTATTTCCAAACGGCGGTCGTGTTCAATTCCGAAGAAACCAGTAATAATCTGCGCAATGCCGGTGGTTATATTCCGGGCGTACGGCCGGGCGAACAGACGGTGAGTTTCTTGGATTCCATGGTGTCACGGGTGACGGCGATTGGCGTTTTATATCTGATTGTCGTGTGCGTGTTGCCGATTATTTTGAATACGCACTTTGGAATGCCGTTGATGATTGGCGGAACCAGTGTTTTAATCGTTGCGGGTGTCGTGCTTGACACCATGAACCAGGTGCAATCTTATTTGGTTGCAAAACAGTATCATGGCGTTATGGGCGCCGCAAAGAAAGGTCGTTTCCGTAATTAAAACTTGCGTGAAACAAAGGTTTGACTTTTGCGCCGATTCGTATAGAATTGTCGTAATGGCAAAAATGGGGGCGGAAACGTCCGAACAAAAAAATAAAAAGGAAAAATAAAAATGGCACGTATAGCAGGTGTAAATATACCCACAGAAAAACGTATCGAGGCCGCGTTGCAATACATCCACGGCATTGGGCCAACCCGCGCCGCACAAATTTGCAAGGCGTTGAAATTAAAGGATGGTCTGCGCGCAAAGGATTTGACCGACGAAGACGTTATCAAAATTTCGAACTATATCGAACAGAATTTCAAGGTCGAAGGTGATGTTCGCCGCGAAGTTGCGATGAATATCAAACGGTTGCAAGATTTGAAAACCTATCGTGGTATTCGTCATCGTAACCGGTTGCCGGTTCGCGGTCAACGGACACAGACCAATGCCCGTACGCGCAAGGGTAAACGTATCGTTGTCGCGGGTTCTGCGGTCAAGGGTAAATAATAAAATTGGGTAGAGATTAACACGATAGTTAATTGAAGACATCTAATCAAAGGAAAAAACAAAAAT
>Ga0247611_10003303_pt1 | contig 24113 bp, 28 predicted proteins | sample 177DNAGHGhighgp2_FD_192422 | JGI IMG/M metagenome (GOLD analysis project Ga0247611, IMG submission 192422) | Sheep rumen microbial communities from Palmerston North, Manawatu-Wanganui, New Zealand - 1770 DNA GHGhigh gp2 | ecosystem: Host-associated > Mammals > Digestive system > Stomach > Rumen... | reverse complement strand
GTGAGAGAAGGCCTTCCCGTGGCCACAATCCTATTTCGCTCAGTCTTTAACGACTTCGCTACATTAAACGGATTGAACCCCTTCTCTCACTTTTTCTCTTAATCACCCTAAAAAATCCTAAACCTCGAGTGTCTCTCGGTTCTTAACGGATTTTTCTTAACGGGTGATAAAAGAGAAAATCTTAGAATGAGACCCCTATTGTTGATAAATGGATTAAATGAATATGTTAATTTTCTTATTTTTATCTGGATATTCCCTTATTATAGGAAATCAAAAAATTACTGGCAAAATTAAGAAAACACACTTTAAAACCCTTGAAAAACTTATATATGAAATGATGAAGAGGAACCATTCCAAACCGGTTCCTCTTTCTTAAAAACAATTAAAAACAATAAAATTATGAACAAAGAAATTAATCAAATGAATGTAATAGAAATACCAGTACCTGAAGAGATTGAATATATAAGTGAATGGCAAAATTTTCAATACCCTTTAGGTCATTTAATTCTCGATAAAACTATTTGTGGATGTGGTTTTACTGAATATTGTTTGAACAATAATATTCCCACTGTTTTATGTTCTCCTAGAAAGAAATTATTAGAGAACAAAGAAGAACAGCATAATAGTGGTGAAAATATAAATGTAAGGCCCATATACTATTTTAGAAATGATGGAGAACAGTCATTGGATTTTGATTGTTCTATTTCCAATGAAAAAATAAAACTTCCATTTGAGCTTAATGAGACTACTGATAAAAAAGAATTGTCAATAAAAATTCAAAGCAAAGTTAATAGTATTCAAGATAAAGAAAGACAGGCTTATCTTACAACAATTAAAAACAACCTCAGATCTTATATTAATTCTTGTAATCCTGTTAATAATCCCTTTAAAATTATTGTTACATATGATTCCTTACATCATGTCTTAGGTGTTCTTAATGAGTATTATTCTTCCTCTTCTTATGCTATTGTTGTGGACGAGTTTCAATCAATTTTCATGGATAGTTCGTTCAAAGCAGAAGTAGAATTAGATTTTGTAGAAGATTTAAAAGGTTGTGCAAATGTATTATACCTTTCTGCCACTCCTATGCTAGAAAAGTATTTGGTACAACTTGATACTTTTAAATCCCTTCCAATGTATAAGCTTATTTGGCCGGATAGTAGAATAGAGCATGTGAGAGTAGAAAGAAAAATAACTCAGAACATTAATAAAGAGTTGGGAAAATATATTACAGACTACCGTGAAGGTAGATATCCAAATAAAATTCTTTCAGATGGTACACTAAAGGAATCAAAGGAGTTAGTTATCTTTGTCAATTCTATTAAGTCCATTTGTGATATAATAAAGAAGAATAGCCTTAAACCAGAAGAAACTAATATTATTTGCTCTGAAACGGATGAAAATCTGAACAAATTAAAGAAAGTTGGACATACGTTTGGTAATATTCCTACATATGGACAACCTCACAAGATGTTTACTTTATGCACTAGAACAACTTACCTCGGAGCTGATTTTTATTCTACTTGTGCATATACCATAATATGTTCGGATTGTAATATAAAGACTCTTACTGTAGATATCTCCCTAGATCTTCCACAAATTATAGGCAGGCAAAGATTAAAAGAAAACATATTTCGAAACGAAGTATTGTTTCTTTATAAAGCTAGGACAAAACAGGATGCTTCAATTAATATTACAGAGGAGCAATTTAAAAGAGAAATAGATGCTAGAGACTTAGAGACTAGAGAAATGCTCAAGGGGTATAACTCGATGACTGACTTTCAGAGAAAACTATGGGCAAAGAAAGCAGCGGACGCAAAAAATCTATACAGGAGTGACTATATTGGCATTTCGAAACGTACTGGAGAAGCTACATACAACTATTTAGTTAAAGTTGCGCATCAGAGAGCATTTGATGTGTCCCGAAAAGAGTACCAAGATGATGTGACGATTAAAAGAGGAATAGAAAGTATTGGTAATGCTAGAATTGACCTATGTGAGTCCGTATCTATAAATGATCTACAGGGAGTTTATCAATATTTCTTTGATAATTTCGATATAGATAATAATTTTGAAAGACGAATGAAGTTATTGTGTGATATTTACTTTCAATATCCGACTTTCTATACCCAGTATTCTTTAATCTTACAAATCCAGGTTCCGCTTAATTATCAAAACTACATTAACTTACTTGGATTTGAAAGAATACGGGCTTTAGGGTATTATGAAGCAGCTATAATAGAAGAAGCGAGGTGTGTTCAATCTAATACACAATTAGATATATCCGCAATTTTCATTATTGGTTCTAAATATTCAAAAGCTCAAATAAAAGAGATGTTAAGGAAGTTTTATGAAGAGAATAATATAACAAAAACACCTAAAGCATCTGATCTTGAGGAATATTTTAACCTCAAAACATGTAAAATAAAAATAAATGATAAGTGGGAGAATGGATTTTTAATAATAAGTGAGAAAGGAGATTGATTATGATTTATGTGATGAGAAGTGCAGGATTTGATGAGAATAATAATTTTACTACATTAATAAAAATAGGATATACAGGAGAGAATAGTAAGAAATCTAGATTTTCCCTATACCTTACTGAAAATCCTACAATAAAAATACTATATCTTATTGAAGGTGGAGATGAACAAGATGAAAGAAATTTACATAAGTATTTTAAGCATCTTAAAACAGATTATGGTAGAGAGTGGTTTATAGATAGTTTTGAGATAATAGAATTCTTTAATAACCATAAAACTAAAGAATCATTAAAGGGAATATGTGCGTGGACTTTATCTAAATCAGAGAAACGAAAGAGTTCTGAAAATAGGAGTAATAATAAAGAAAAAATATTTCTCATTAATATTTCTGTTAATATTATACTAAAAGGAGAATTAGATAGAGAAAGAATAAAAGAACTAGAAAGCTACTTGTGGTATAGATTAGATGATTTTTGGGATATTATAAGGGAAGAGTTTGGTGAGTATGAGGAAGAAATAAAAAGGGGAATAGAAAGTATTGAATCTGCTAATAACAAACTTCAGGGTATTTATGATTATCTAGTTTCTGAATTTGATAAAGATAAAGATTTTGTAAGAAGAATGAAGTTATTATGTGATGTATATTTTCAATTCCCTGATTTTTTCGTTAAATACTCTAACTCTCCTCTTCAATGTATAATACCTATCGAATATCAAAACTATATTAACCTTCTAGGCTTTGAACGTATCAGAGCCTTAAGCTATAAGGAAATAGAAATACAGAGGGAGATTAATACATTAAATAGACTGAAGTCAATCGACATAAATTCTCTTTTTACTATCGGTTCTAAATATTCAAAAGCTCAAATAAAAGAGATGTTAAGGAAGTTTTATGAAGAGAATAATATAACAAAAACACCTAAAGCATCTGATCTTGAGGAATATTTTAACCTCAAAACATGTAAAATAAAAATAAATGATAAGTGGGAGAATGGATTTGAGATAATAAGTAAGAAAGGAGAGTGAAGAGTGGTTCTGAAAGAAAGAGGTAGATTTTTTTATATCAATGAAACACAAGATTATTAAACTAAATACCTTATAAATAGTATGGGAAATAGAACCCATACAACAAGAAATTAAAGAAAAAGTTTATAAAATATGAGTGAATTTAATAATTTAGAAAAACCTGATGAAATTAAATTACTTAGGTTCCCCGAGAGTGTAAGAAATCGAATAGGAATGTACTTAGGGGGAACTGACAGCACAGATCAACTATTAAATGAGATTGTTTCAAATAGTATCGATGAATCCTATATTTCTGCAGATGTTATTATAATCGACAGAGATATGAATGGATTTAATTGTGTTGCGGATAATGGACGAGGAATTAGTATTGAGTATTCTGATATTGTTCGTGATGGAAGTCCTATAATTCAAGCAGATCTATCCATAAGCGAGATTCATTCTGGATCTAAGTTCATGGATAATAAAAATGCTACTATAGGAATGTTTGGAACAGGAAGTAGTGCTGTAAATGCTGTGTCCGAGAACTATATATTGATGTCTAAAATTACTCCCCTAAACTACGACAAATCTATAAAGGAGGTTTATGACCTTTGGGAAAGTAGTGGGCCGAGGAGTAAGAAAGATTTGTTTTATATAGTTTGGTATAAGAAAGGATATAAGTACTTCGAAGGGGCTATGAAAAAGTCTGATATTGAGAAGATGGTATTTACTGGCAGTGGAAAGAAAAAATCAAAAACTGCCTATAAAGAATTACCTACTGGAATGTCTACTATTGTCCTCTATCAGCCTGACCCTGAGATATTCGAAGAAAAAGCACTTAAGGCGAATCTTCCTATACAGAATCTCAAATACTTTCTTCTGATCCAAGAAAAGTTTTATAAGAAGAGAGTCACTATTGATCTAGAAGGTACTACAATAACCAGTGCTGATTTTGAAAAGTATCAATTTGAATTTACGAAAAGAATCATTCCTGAAGATACTAGTTCGAATGAGTATGTTGATTTATATGTGACATTCGAAGTAGATCCAACTTTAGGAGCAAGAGTTTATAATGGATCAGTAAATTCATTAAGCGTAGATTCTGGAGTTCATATAACTTATCTGGAATCTTGTTTTGCAGAAGCCATTAAAGCAGAATTTGGGGTTAAACACAAATATCTCACTAATGGTTTAAAGCTTTGTGTTGTTATCTTAGCCTCTGAAACTATATTTAATAGTCAGATTAAGGAGAAGCTAAAATCAATAACAAAAGTAAAACCTTCGGATTTCGTACCGGCTATAAAAGAGTTTCAAAAAATATTCAGAAAAAACCCAGATTATTGGGCTGATTATGTAGGAAAACTCAATTATTATGCCGATTCTATGAAACACTTAGGGGCTGCAGAGAAAGCTCAAAAAATGATTGATGCTGCTTCTGGTAATCAAGTTTATAGAAATAAGTCTGGATTTATAGATTCTTTTTCTGACGCTACCGCAACAGGAGCCGATAGATGGAATTGTGAGCTATTCATTTGTTTTACTGGCGATACAGAGATACTTACCTGTAATAATGAGAAGATTAATTTTGTGGATTTAACTAAAAGAATAGATAGTGGAGAAGATATTTATACTTTCAGCTGCACTTCTGATGGTCGTATAGTTCCTGCAAAAATAATTAGATCAGAAATGAAGAAAGAGGTGAATAATCTTTGTAAGGTGACACTAGATAATGGTGAGTCCTTTAAATGTACTCCTGATCATAAGATAATGATGAGGGATGGGACATATAAAGAAGCTAAAGATCTATTGCCAGAAGACTCATTGATGCCCTGTTATATTACTTTATCAGATAATTACGATGGGCAAGGCCAGCGTCGTGTTGTTCTTGATATGAGTCCAGGTGATTGGAAGAAAAAGTATAGGCCAGATGAATTTTCTATGGCAAACAGTGGAACCCTACGACCAATTTTTCATGTTATGTCTGAGCACCAGGATACTAAGATTGATGAAAGTTCAATAGGTGCTCCTAAAGTACATAGACACCATATTGATAAAAACAAAGACAACGATTATCCGACTAATATACTTTTATGCTCTGAGGAAAAACATTTTAGTTTCCATTGTGATGATATGAGTAAACTTGCTCACGAAAAAGCTCACGAGGATCCGGAAATTTATAGAAAGATGTATGTTGATAATAAAAGAACAGAATCTTTTAAGAAAAATGCCTCTGAAGCTCATAAGGCAGTATTCAACGGTCCCGAAGGTGATAAAATAAGAAATCACCTAAGAGAAAAGGCCATTGAAGAGTGGAACAATGAGGAGTTAAAAAAATGGAGATCGGAGGAGACTAAAAAATACGCTAAAGAACATCCTGGTTGGGCAAAATCGAATTCAAAACTAGCAAAGATTAACTACTGGACAAATAAAATACTTCCACTAATAGAAAAATATATCGAGGATAATAATCTAGGTCATAATTCTAAGTCAGTTAATCTTTCTATTATAAAATTGTCTATTGGAACTAAAAATCATTGGCCAAAATATGATAAAATAGTTGAATATATACCAGAAATTGGGGATAAGTATCCTAAAGTTTCAAATGATTCTATAGATTATATAAAGGCTGAATTAGTGCTGGAGGAATTAAAAATGGAGAATAAACAAGTTTCCCAGAAGACATTTAATGATAAATTTATAGAACTCTTTGAAGCACCAAATAACAGTAATAAAATAACTTCAGCAAAAAGTGGGGCATATAGGTATACTAAAAAACATAATCCAGAATTATTAGCAAAATATGAAGCAGAACTAAATGGAAATCATAAGGTTGTTTCAGTAGAGTTTTTGGAAGTAGAAGATGAGCCTGTATATTGTCTAGAAGTTGATGCGGCAGAACACAACTTTCCTTTGGCTGCCGGAGTTTTTGTAAAAAATTGTGAAGGACGAAGCCCTTGGGGAAGTTTGAAGGCTGGTAGAAAAGATGCTAGACATATTGCTTGTCTTGGACTTCGTGGAAAAGTACTAAATACTACAGACAAAACTGCAGACGAGATGCTTAGAAATGCAGAATTAGAAAGTATTTTTAAAGCAATCGGTTTGGGGTTGGATGTGAATAATGTAACCTCTGACTGTCAAACTCCAGAAGAGGCATATAAAAAAATACAAGAAAAGAGTAGATATGGTAAAATTTTAATTAGTTGCGATGCTGATTCTGATGGTAGTCAAATAGCAAACTTACTTATCTACGCATTTTCAAAGTATGCTAGGTTCCTCATTGATTTTGGATTAGTTTATTATGTATTAAGTCCAATTTACGAACAAGGAGGGAAATATTATTATCCAAACGATCCTAGGGTACCAGGTACTGATTTTCCGGTGGGCTTAGATCCAAAGAAACCATACCACCGTTACAAGGGGTTGGGAAGCCTTAATAAGGAAGATATTTATGATGTATTTTATAATCCGGCCACACGAAGGTTGGTACAAATAACTCCGGAAGGTATTGATTATTCTATGGGCCTTATGGAGGATATAAATAATAGAAAAGCCTTGTTATATGAAGAAGGAATTTTGTCGAATCCTTATAACTTTTTAGATTTATGAAAAAGAAAAAAGAAGAAAAAGAACTTCCACTAGTTACGTCTGATATTTTGCTAAAACCAGTAGGAGAGTTTAGTAAAGAAGCATTCAAGGACTATGGTGATTATATAAACAATCATCGACATATGGCTGAGGTTCGTGATGGATGTAAAATTTCTTATCGACGACTCATATATTCAGCTACCCAATTTCCGAAAGGTAAACTAATTCCAACAGTTAATCTAATCTCTAATGTTTCTAATACCCACCCCCATTCTCTTGACGGGCTATTGGAACTAAATTCTAGTCTCGTTAGGTCTGGGGTTTTTACAGGAGATGGAAGCTTTGGTTATACAGAGATTGGAGGAGGAGAAGTACCGTCAGCCGCAGGAAGATATACAAAGACCCGACTTTCAGATCTTTACCTTGATATTATTGGAGATCTTTTAAAAGATATTCCGTTTGTAGAATCTCCCGTAGGTGCTCCAGAACCTGAATTCTTGCCCTTCGTATTTCCACTTTGTTTGTACCTTCGTGATACTGTAGTTGGTCTGGGTGTAGGGGTTTCAACAGTATATCCCAATTTTAGCCCAGTTTCTATGTATCAAGCTTATATAAACAATAATCCTTATCTTCTAGAACCTAATGTTGATCTTATTTTAGACAAAGAGGTATCAGAATTAGAGAGACTTTGGACTACAGGAAAAGGAAGAGTTGTTTATAGCTATAAGATCTCTAGAACAATGAGTCCCGATGGTAAATCTGAGGGGATATTATTTGAAACTAAGGATGGGACTGGAATTTTTACGCCAAGAATATCAAGATTTAGTAAGCTAGAGAATGAAGGAAAGGTTTATATAGAAGACCTGACAGACTTTGATGGACCTAAGTTGTTTGTTGGTAGAGTTCCTGGAGCTAAGAATATTACGGTTGATGAGATTGAGGCCTTAGCAAGAAAAATTTGTTATGATGCTACGACCTATCAGCTTAATGTAACTGATGGAAAAACAACGTTCAGAATTCCTCTTTATGATTGGCTTGATTATTGTTATAAGAACTATATCAACCTTATTACAGCAGCTAATCAAAGAAAAATTGAGCAGTGTAAATTTAATATATCAGTCTTAGAAGCTCTCCCTATAATTACTGATTATATTCTAAATAAAAATCCTAAAGCTGACGATAAAGAGATTAAGAAAGTTTTAGGGTATAGTGAGGAGATAATTTCAGTAGTTATGTCCAAACCCATTTCTTATTTACGAAAAAATAAAGATACTGCTGAGAGACTGAAAAAATTGAAGGATGAGTTAAAGGAGTTGAAAAAGTTTGATCCGATAGTATATACGGAAGGAATAATAAGTAAATTATAAAGTATGAAAAAAAATAAAGATTACTATAGAATAATTGATATAAATAGAGACTTTGGGTGTTTGGAATGTGGACTATTCTCACCCATTAACTTAGAAGTATTATCAAGTGAAGTTATAAAAAAATTGAATGAACTTAATGTAATTAGTAAAGGATTAGTCTTCGATTTAACAGACCTAGATATTAAAGTCAGTTCTTTAATCTATCTCTGTAAAATTGAGGATGAAGATGAGTTGGATGAGATAATAAATCCCACTGATTCAGATCTTAGTCCAATTAAGTTAGAGACTGAAAATTCTATACTAATCTATGATAAAGAGGAGTGTACTTAAACATTCCTCTTAATTATTTGAAATTGATAAATTGCAGTTATTCTTAATTTAATACCTTATAAAATGATATGATATACTTAGAAGGACTTGATTCAATTATAGAAAGCCTTTATTTACATGAGGAATTAAGCAATAGAATAGGAAATTGTAATATTTTTGTTAATCCTGGAAAGGTGAAATATCTAGTTCGAAAGATAGTAATAATTAATATATGTGAATATCCGATGGAAAATATACAAACACTAGTAAATAATGGTTGTCATGTTATTTCCAGGGTATTCTTTGATAATCCAGGAGTAGAAATAAGACCATACATACTTCGAATTTGTCCAGAGGTTATGTGGAATGGTAGAGTTATTAAGGAACCTATTTGTCTAAATGAAGTTCTAGAGGGTGGTTTTTGTGAGTTAGACACTAATGAATTTAGACTTTATTTTCCAAAACTTTATAATTGTTCTGATAGAAAAACTACAGATGATTATAAAAACTTAACTGTATTAGGTTGGGTTTTACAGCAAGTTGGGATTAATATTTGTACTAGAACCCCACTAACTGATCTTGACCTTATAAAGACCCAAAAAATAGAATTTACATGATAATACAATTAATACGACGAAAAATAAAAATAATAAATAATGAAAATCAATATACAATTATGATCTCTTATTTACTTAGAGAAAAAGAGACTAATAAACAAATAAAATACCCCCTTTTCAACTGCTTTAAAAAATTAGTTGGAAGGGGATATATTTTAAATAATATTATTGATAATGAGGTACATTTAGATGAAAATTGTACGATATTATTCGAATATAATGTTGATTATGCACTATAATGTGTGTAATTAATTTTTTGCTGTTTGATGGTATTGATTTCCTTATATATGTGATTATGATTGATTTTGAAAAATGGCATGTGTTAATAGAAGCGTGTAAAAATTATTATATTTACTCAGTACCGACGGGGCTTTCAGATGCAGAATTTGATGCACTTGAGGCCGCTGCTGCTGAGGAAGGCTTTTATGCCAGAGACTACGTTCTTGAAAAATACCAGAAAGGTAAGAAAGTAGCCAATAAATACATCGAAAAGATTACTAAAACTAAAGTTACTGATATGAGTATGTTAGATGCTCTTGTTCAGTATCAAATCAGCCACGGAAAGAAGATTTATTGTGATCTTAAGTACGATGGATCCAGTATAGCAATTTATGTAGATCCAATAACAGGAATTCCACTACAAGAAGTTACTGTTGGAAACAAACATATAGTAAAACAAGGTGAAGGGGAACCTGGAATAGATCAAACATGGAAGCTTGAAACATTTCTTCCTGCTAGATTTCCAAAGGGAATAGTTGCTATACAAGCCGAAGCACTTATAGATACAGCACGATTAGATGATCCACAAAAAGCTAGACAAAGAGCTAATGGACTTATTAATTCGAAGGATCGTGATACAAGTCTTCTAACTTTACGAGCCTACCGTTATTACACCGATGATTCTCCGGCGGGGTTAGCTCTGAGGAATATGGATTATAGAGAAGTCCTTAATTCTTTTGAGACAATCCGAGATCATACTGGATATATTAAATTTGCACCCGCCGATGTATTCACGGTGGAGGAATTAGGCTCGATGTCCGGATATACCGAAAGCGATCATACTATAACTTCTACTGGTTCTTTCTTGAATGATGGTTGGGTTATGTATGATGAGCACGGAATTTGTCTCGGGGCACTAAAGTTTGCTGGAGCTGGTTCTAGTAGCGAGGATGTTATAAAAACCACAGCCAGAAGTATAATCTGGAATAATCAAGTCTCTAAAGGTAAAGATTCGTGGTCTGCCAATATAGAAATAGATCCAGTAGTTGTGAAGGGTATAACAATTAAAAAACCCTCTGCCGGATCTGTGGGTAAAATGGTAAAGAATAATATAACTCCGGGTGCTGAAGTTAGTATTATCTTAGCTAACTCAACTATACCAATGATCGGAGAAATGTTTAAACCTGGAAATGGTAATTTCTCTTGGCCGGTTTGTAGTTGTGGTTATCAGATGAGTGAAAAGGATATCTATGGTTCGTTATTAAAGTGTGGAAACCCTTTATGTACAGAACGAATAGGAAGAATGAAAAATTATCTTCAGACTTGTGGGGGAGTTATAGACCTAAATAAACTTTTAGTAATAGATCGATTTAAGTGGGAAGATACTGATGTTAACCTGGAAACTCTCTTCAGTTTTATCAGTGCTGGAGATGAGATTGGTTATCACGATTATCTTATGAGTTTTATGAGCTCAGACTTACAAAAAAGAAATATGGAGCTTGTTTGGAAAGCTTCGTGGATTGTTTTAAATAACAAATGAAAAAAACAAAAAACAGTACTGATTTTACACCAACAGTCATAGCGATTAACAATGTGATTGTTGATAAATATGGAGTTACAGCTAGAATAACTAGAATATGGGAATTTCTCTTAGATATAATGTCTAAGACAGAATTTGATATGATGGATATTAAAGATGTAAATCCATTGTTCGAATCTTGGCTAGTAGATACATTAATAGACTGGAATAGTGGAAAAGAAATTGATTTCTCTGAAATTCGAGATTCAATTCTAAAAGCCGGAACATTCTCAGCTAAGGAAAAATATCTCCTAAGTCAAGAAGAAATGAATTATATGCTCTGGGGAATTTATACTGCAATAACAAATCCCGGAGAAAAACTAACATTAAATAATACTAGTAAAAATGATCGAAGTTAATTTGTATGCTGTAAACCCGACAGATCCACAGGCTCGGGTTGGAAGATGTGTCGCCCGTAACCGTTTTGATAAGGAGGCTATGGGAATTAGTGTTATAGACTTTGCCAAAGGTTTTCTTAAAGAGAATCTTGATAAATTTGAAGGTGGCATTGGAAATAACGCTTTAGAAGGCCTTATTAACTCTGATACAGTTCTATCTCGAAAGGATATGTCCTGTATTAATTATTTTCTGTCTAAACTTGGCTATAAACTTCAGATTCAAAACGTAGCTGATGATGAGGAAAATGCAGAGGGAATAAGTGGAGAAACAGTTGAATGGAATATCATAGATAATAATTTTATTCAGTATGATTATCCTACAGCTACTAAACTGTCTCCTGCTCCTGGTTCTGATATTACTAATGTGCTTAAACAAATTATTAATCAATCAGGCTTATTTGATGAGGGTAAGTTTGGAGGAATGAAAAACCCCTTTACAGAGCTAATCGAAAATGCAGATAGAATTAAAAATGTCACTGGAGCTACAAATAGTACTATCATAGCCAAAATGTACGATCTTCTTGAAAATCTTGGAATTACTATTTTTTGCGCTGTTAGTGAGGACTAATCATGACAGATTTACAATCAGATATCTTAGAGATTTATAATTCATTAGTACCATTTAGTAAAACAACTATTACTACTAAATTTCCAAAGCCAATAGAGGTTTGGTATGAAAAAAATACTGGACTTATGGTATTTGAACAAAAAGGCATATCTGTTCGTATTCGTCAACTAGTCTATTATTGTCTAGATCTTGAAGAAATACAAAAGAAAACATATTTATTACCTAATGATTATGATTATCTTATGTCCACGTTTAAAGAACTTATAAATTCAGGTCGATTGCTAGAGGGAAGAACTTGCTTATCACCTGAAAACTTTGGATTTGATATCTATGGAGTGAATATAAGAGAGTTATGGAAAGGACCGGAAATATTAGGAAAAATTAGATTTATCTCCGGTAATTCTTGGCTCTTTAAAAAACTTGTTAATTATAGGTTTAAAATATGAGACTAAAAACACCTACTGATATCATTATCATTGATCCCTATAATATTGCTATAGATGATGATGATTGGGGACCAGGAGAGATTTTTGATTGGGAAACATATAAAATAAATTCTAATATCTTTACGGAATATCTTTGGAGCGATTGTAGTAGTGACGGAATCGTTTATGAAGTTAATAGAAAAATAAATGAATCCGTACTTAATGACATGATAGGTGCTTTAAGGATTACTAATGAGGATATTGAAGACTTTAGGGACAAAGACTATTTTAATCAATCTCTAAAAAAACTAAAAGAGAGTCAAAAAAGATTAGGAGCTTTTTCCCCTATTGTTGGTTGTATCGGAGTCTTTATTCTAAATGAAGCTCTTGAATATAACCCCGATTTTTTAACTGGACTCTCTATTAATTGTTATACAATTATTAAAGAATTTGAAGGGAGAATTCAACTACAAAAAGATCCAGAAAATTTTAGTATAAAAGGAATTGGAAATAATAAAACATTCTATACCGTCTAATAAATGAAACAAATAAAAGTAAAAAACGAGTCTAAAAATAGTTTACCCGAGTATGCTCACAAAACTGATTCGGGTATGGATATTAGAGCAAACTTAGATGAACCACTTATCTTAAAACCAGGAGACAGATATGCTGTACCTACGGGAATCTATGTAGAATTACCAGAAGATTATGAAATACAGATTCGCCCTAGATCTGGACTGGCTTTAAAAAGAGGTTTGACTGTACTTAATACTCCAGGGACCGTAGACGCTAAAAATAATTTTAAATAACTCCCCGATAAAATAATTGGCGTCTATAAAAATAGTAAATTGCTGGAAAATGATGAAAACCATGATCAGCAGTCAATAAATATTGATTCAGAGACTATTCAAATATTATAAAATTATATAGTCCAAAAATGATGAAAATCAACAAAATTGAATTATAGAGGGGAATTAAAAATAATCCTTATAAACTTGGATAAAAATGAACAAATAATAGAACCTGGAGAAAGAATAGCTCAGCTCGTTTTTGCTAAAGTTGAGAAGGTTGAATTAATTGAAGTAAACGAAATTGATGAAAACACAGACAGAGGAACTACAGGATTTGGTGACTCTGGAAAATTTTAAAAAGAAACTATGGAATATAAAGAGAGTTATATAAATGTGATTGACACCGCAGATAGTGATTGGGAGAAAAGTATTATGGATTGTGAAAATAAGGGAGAGTTGATATTTGCTTATAAGAATACACAATCAGAACTAGAGGGTAGTACAAATGAAGAACTTTATCAGATTATAGTAAAAAGATGCTATAATCCGGATAGAAGAAATAAGTTCTCCGTTAATATAGTAACTTCAAAATCCTCTTATATGTATAATCTTATCCCACTTGACTACTTACAACGTGACTTATTAGAATTATTACAAAACTTTAAGGTGGATAATGCAATCTTATCTAATTTTGAACAAATACTAGAAGATTTAGAGAAATGATGAAAAAATTATTGTCTATAGATTTAGGTTATTCTAGCGTAAAGGTAGCATATTATACTGACGCTGGAGCTTTACAATTCGATAAATACATTAGTGCCGTCGCAAAGATCGATGATCCTATGGAAATTGACGACGACATTATGTTTAAACTGGGGGTGGATACTTATGTCCTTGGGGATAGCGCTCTTAAGGTTTCAAGATCTTTACTATTACCTCTTGAAAACTTTGAAGATATGAAAGCTGTATACCCAGTCTGGATATCTTATCTGTTAAAAAAATACGGAGGTGCTAATAATTTTGAAAAAGTTATTATAGGTCTCTCACTGGCATTTTCAGATAGAGCTGATGAACTTCTACATAGCCTATACCAAGTCCTTATGATTCCTGAAGATAGTGGATATTTTATGTGCTTACCTCAGGGACTAAGCTGTAAATTGGCTTATGCAGATTATGGTCTTAATATTAGATCAGCTTCTCACTCATCCACTAAACTTGCTAACTACATAGTAGTTGATGGTGGATTTTTAACAGTTGACATGTGTGCGGTTGTTGCCTCATCTTCATCCGCTGGTAGTGCTATTGGTATGCCTAACACTGGAGTTATTAATATAGCCTTTGAATTAGTTGACTATCTTTATAAAGAATATCAACTTAAAGTATCTATCAAAGAAGCCCAACAAATTATAGACTCTAATGGAATTTTTACTAGAAGAGCTCGAAGATATGATGTCTCTGCAGCAGTAAAAGAATTTACTAAAAAATATATAGGAAATGTTTTAACACTCCTTGAAGAAAAATACTCTGAGTTCTTAGATGCTGTTGATGGTGTCGTTATTCTTGGGGGATTAGCATATTTCTTCCAAAGATATCTAGATGATCCAGATATAGTATCAGAAATAGAAAAACACTTCGATGTCTCATTTCTCTCATTTCCACCTGACTTAAGTGAATATTATAACAGCTATTCTTATCTAAAGGCAGCTGAAAAATTATTAAGTTAAGGTAGAATAATATGAGTAAAACTGTATATGGACAGGCTTATTTACAAAAAGATAGCTTAGTCCAAGAAATAATAACTTTTACGGAAGGACAATCTGATTGTACTAGCGGAATTAATGTTATAGTACAAAATATATGGGATGATTTGATGAGCTCTTCCGGACAATATAGATTCAATGAAAGTAAAAATTACTTCTATTGGCCATATACTATGACTAGTGTTAATGATGATGATACTAATATAACTGTAAACTTTAACTGTCCACAACCAAAAGAAGGGCTCCTAACACCTGATATGGAGGATTCTTATGTGGAGGATAAAGGAGAGTGGGCGAAATTTTGGCTGAAGAAAATAAAAGATGCTAATAAAAACGCAGAAAACTCTATGGCAATACAAAGAAAAGAAGTTACATTTCCTGGATCCTCCTATGTTAAACAGGATGGAGAAATAGAAGTAATTAATGATTATGTATTTAGAAATAATGACTTGGGTGATATTACAAATCTCTTGAGCCTTTTCTAAAAAAATACCTCTATAGATATTTTACTATAGGGGTATTTTATTTTTTTTTGATAAAGAAATAAAAAAAAATAAACAGAAGATTTTTTTTCCTCTGTTTATTATAGTCTTGCCCTAAATTAGTCCGATAATACGATCAAATACCTTTTCTATACCAGCATTTATAAGTACTTTATCATAATTTTTTGTAACGGCTTTTTTATTTTTCCATTGTATTACCGGAATTTCTGGATTAGAGTAATCAAATAAATCTACTCTATTTTCTAGTGGCATTAATATGAACCAACCAAATACACTCTTTTTATTATCCATCATTATCACCTTATATACTCTTGATCCCTGTCCTACTTGAAGCTGAATTCGCGAGGGAGGTAAAGAGAACATTAATCGGAGTGTATTAATAAAAGATCTTATTTTTGGTACTTCTGATAATCGTTCTCTATAAAAAGAATTTAAATCAGTTATATCCGCAAAAGATGTTTTTAGGTAATTTAAGTCTAACATATTATTCTGATTTTATTGACACTATTTTATAACAATTATCCCGCTTTCCAGTCTCTTTGTTAGTTATCATACAGTTCTTGATAATAAAATAATCCCCTAAATCTACTGCTCTTGGGGTTTTTGTATATCCGGCATCTTTATATATTTTGGCTAGTTTTTTCTTTACTTCCGCTTTAGAATATATCTCCTCTACCTTAAACTCAGATATAATAAGGGGTTTAATGTCTATCGATTGGTTACCCATAATTCCTTCATATGCTCTCTTAATGTCTGTAGTATTATAACGTAAGGCTTTTATTTTTTCGGCCCCCAAAACAGTATAGTAATTAACCAAAGATTCGGGAAGATGTGGTAAAAGTGAATTAGCCATACTTTCATCTAAAGAACATAAATACCGTAATTTATCTGGAATGTGTTTGTGAGAGTATAATTCATCAAGACGAAGATTGACATCATCTATTTCATCCACAGATTTCGATAATGTTGAAAAAACAGAAAACCGGTCTTTATAGTCCACCTGCTGTACATCAAATGCCCTCATCTCAGATATCATGACAAGTTTATTAAAAACAGGAACTAAATCTGATCCAGCATGCTCATTTACAGCAACAAAATCATTTCTATATCTTCTAGATTTAGCCACAAATTGATAATTATCTGCTAATTCATGTCTATCCTCTGGATTAGTTGTATTATTATAATAAATATTCAGCAATATGTCTGTTCTCTTTTTCTTCTTTTCAAGGAATTCTTGGAAGGCTTCTTGTGTAATACTTTTTGTATTAAGCCTATAGAATAATTCCGCCCTATTCTTCCAGGGATTTTCTGCAAGCCAAACAGAATCAATCCGTTCAGGGATATTGTTAAAGAATTCATTGGAGTAAACGCAATCACTCTTTATTTCTTCGGAAACAAGAGAATATACGAATTCAAAGGTGTTATATATCCTATCTTCGTATATTTCTTTTTCTTCTATATCATACCCAGGTTCCTTAGATAATGCTTCTATGAGTCCTGTAGCATATTTACTGTATAATTCTGTAGGTTTAGTGATGGTTGATAAAAGATACTCCCTAACCTGAAATACATATTGTTCCTTTGTTAATACTATATTTACCTCATTTTCATCGATAATAAAGAATTCATCAACAATAGTTTGATTATATAGAAACCATTCAGTATCTGGAGATAATCGGAAATCTTTGTACTTCTCATGTAGGTAATGCTCAAATCTAGTGTCTCCCTCTCTTTCTCCAATAAATTTATATCCATAGTTGTGTGTTTTATATTGATTATTTCTAGATTGATTAAATGGTTTATCAGAATATCCTATCTTTAAAATATCAACATATTCCCCACTATCATTTTTATAACAGTCTTGTATTAAATATATCATACTTCTTAATCTTTCTTTATTGATACTATTTCATATCCTTTATCTCGTTTACCTGTTTCTTCATTTTTTATATCGACGGTTTTTATAATAAAGTAATCCCCTAGGTCTACTGCTTTTGGTGTCTTTGAATAACCGACAGAATCATATAATTCCTTTAACTTTTCTTTTATATATGTTTTTGTATACCTCTCTCCGATAGTAAAAGAGTCTACGATAAGCGGTCCTATATCTATGGTTTGATTCCCTATAATTCCTTCATAGGCCTTTTTCATATCGGTTGTATTAAATCGTAGGGCTTTCATCTTATCTGGACCAAGAACAGTATAATAGTTGTTAAAGGATTCGGGAAGATGTGGTAAAAGTGAATTAGCCATACTTTCATCTAAAGAACATAAGTATCTTAGTTTTTCTGAGAGATATTTAAATGAATATAACTTATCGAGGTGAAAATTAACATCATCTACTTCATCTATCATCTTAGATAAAGAAGAGAAAACTGAGAATCTATCCTTATAATCCACTTGTTGTACATCAAAGGCTCTCATCTCAGAAACCATAACTAATTTATTAAAGACAGGAACAAGATCAGATCCGGCATGGCTATTTACTGCTACAAAATCATATCTATAGCAAGCTGACTTGATATCTCGTTTATATTTTGCAGCCAGATCATGTTTGGCTTCCTCATCCAAGCCCACATATGCTTTCAAAAGGTTTAGCGTTGTCTTTTCTTTTTTATCTAGATAAGATTTGAATGTTTCCGGGGTTATCTCTTTTGTATTGGTTTTATAAAATAACTCTGCCCTATTTTTCCATGGATTGATCTCAAGTCTCTGTCTTCCAAGTATTTGTGGTAAATCAAGAGTAATATCTACAGAAAGACAATCAACATTAGCGTCTGAGAATATAAAAGATCTAGCGCATGTAGAGTAAAAATCAGCTCCTAAGTAAACGGTTCTTGTACAGAGGGTAAACATTTTATGTTGATCCCCTTCTTTCGGAACCCTACCAATACACCAATCTTTTATTCCTAATACTGCTTTATCTACTGATCTAAAAGCATCTCTAACTTTTTTATTGTTTTCATCGTTTCCTGCACAAAGGACATTGGTTTCGTTGGGAGTTAGTTTACACTTTCGGATAATATCACAGAGATTTTTAACAGAATTAATATAAAATACTGCTTCCTTACTATACACCTCTTCAAAACTGCCATCTTCTTTTTGTCTGGTCAGCTTTTCAAACTTTCCTTCCCTATAAGTATTAATAACTCTCTCAACTTCTCCCACTAGATTTTTCTTTGTAGTTAATAATTTAGTCTTTAGGTAGGGTTTCACTACTCTCCCTGGATTCTCACTTTCCCAATCAAGTTCATAATAAGGGAGATCTTTGTATTCATCCAATTGTTCCAGGTATGTATCAATCATAGGAGTAGCTGAAAGATAAACTATATTATTCAATCCCTGTAAATTATACATAAATTCATTCTCTGTATCTGGTTTGAAGCGTGAATCACAGAAAATACTCTGAAACTCATCAACAATAATCTTGTAGAATCTTATATTCTCTCCTAAGGCTTCTTTAACTCTCCTGAAAGAGTCATATGTAATCATGAATTTAGCAGGCTTCTTTAATTTGAACATGCAATTAGATACGTGATCCTCTACCTTACGTTTAAAGGTTTTAGTATATTCCTCAGCTTTTCTTTTTCTCCCCTCTTCCTTTATGGCTTCTTTATCTAAGTCAAGTCCCCTCTTCGAGTCCTTTGAAATATCTTTGTCATACTCCTCAAAGGAATCAAACTCATTCTTCAGATACAATAAATTCTTCTGATCACAGTGTTGCTCCTCTTTATTTTCGAGAAGCACTAAACGAGGACTACAAAGAATCACAGGACAATTATTTGTAAGCCAGTATTCTGTATAACCACAACCGGTGATCGTTTTATTCATAATATATGATTGATCATTCGGGACAAGATCTCTTAATCTCCTACCTTCTTCTAGTTTATCCCAATCACTAATATATTTAATTTCCTTCGGTACTTTAATTGTAAATTTTTCCATAACTCTTATATTTTCTAATAGCTTAATTTAATAATTTCTGCTTAATGCAGATTCCAGTTTTAACAAAGGAGCTTCCCAATAGAAAACTCCTATTATTACATATATAAGGGTTTGAGAAAAAGTGAGGGTAAAAAAGTGGTCGAAGAAATTGATGGAAATGAAGAAATACAGTAAAAAACCACTAAAATACCCTCAAAAGGCTATTTTAAATGGTCAGTAAAAATTGAGGGTACGATATTTTGATGTAATGTAATAGGAAAACCCTAATATAAGTACCCTAGTGAAACAAAATATCGCAATTTGTTTAAGCCATCCCTCGCTTCGCTCGGTCTTTTCACTACACATAAGGGAGCTGAAAAGTTAAATAGTACTCCCTTCGGTCGCCCTATTAACTTTTCGCCCATTAAACAATATTCCCGTTATAAACCCTTATCACTCCAATATAATCCCTTCGCTATCGCTTCGGTATTCTATTTCCGTTTGGGTTTATAACAAGACCCCTTAAGGGTCTAATCTTTCTATGATTCCTTTCAATTGGTTCACCACGCTGAAGGTTGATCTTTCTATGGATCAACCTTCACGCTCTCAATTATAATCTTTCTTCTACCACTCCAATAGAATCCTTACGTTTGTCATAATCCCTTCGCTATCGCTACGGGCTTATAACTTCACTTCGGTATTCTATTTCCGTTTTTGCTTCAATCCTCCTTCAATTAATCACTCGCATAGGCTCGTTCTTTCTTTCAGTCGTCTTTCAGGGTTTTAGTTTTCATTGGTTCCGCTACAATCAAATCCTTCATTCCGCTACCGCTTCATTCCGGGTTTTGATTTTCGCTACATCCGGAAGCTCCTTTGTTAGCCCGACGCCTCAGATAGTACCAACACCCTTATATATATATGAAATACGAACAATTATATAGAGCTAAAAAATTTAAAACTAATGATTGGATAGAAGGATCATTAATAACCGTCCTGGTAGATGGGAAAAAAGCTTACATGATAGCTCCCATTCAGGAAGTAACTACAGACAATAATATAGATAAGTCAACTATCTCATATACCATCAATGAAGATATTTTTATAGTCAATCCGGATACTGTTAGTCGGTATACTGGTTCGATAGATAAGGATAAAAATAAAATCTGGGAAGGGGACATACTTGAAATACAAGGAAGTAGATATGAGGTTTGTTGGGATTCCACAAATCTTACATATGTTATAGTGAATGGTAATGATTGTCTAAAACTATATAATCAGATGATAAGATCTATTGTAGTAGGAAACAAATATGATAAAATAAATACAGAACTATGAAAATAAGTAATAGAGAAATTTTAGAATTTATAAATATTCTGATAAAAAGAACTGAAGAAGGTGATATCGAGTGGGTAACTGAGTTGGATTATAATTTTCAATCTGACATAAGATATGATGCCACAACCCATACTAATATTGAGGATGATAAAACGGTTGATATAACATTGATCAAAACAAAAACTGATCAACCAGTAAGTTTTGGAACCAATCTTAGTATGGAATCAGTTTATACAATAAAGATAGTCATTCGAGATAAAGAGAATAATGAGTTAGAAGAATTTTCAGATTTTAATACAATACTCATGCCTGATCTTCTTTATGAGCCGCTCGAAAAATTATACAACGAAATAAGAAAATCAGCCCGAGAAGTAGAGATAGACCAAACTCCCGGAATTACCAGCTTTATAAGAAGTTATGTAGAAAATTTTAAATAGAAGGAATTTTTATCCTTCTATTTTTTTATTAATACAGAATCCGGTTTAGAAAGAAAAGAGAGCTAATTATAAGCTCTCTATTATTTTTATTTTTCCGGAAGATTCAAGTTCTTTCAATTCTTCCAGATTTTTACTTTTCTGATTTAAGGTTGCGGAAAGTGGACTAAGAAGTGTTACATTCTCCTCTTTTCCAAATCCAACAAGATCTTTTATAGTTTCTGCTACACAAATATCCTTACAGAATCCGCAGACATCTATATCCCGATCTTCCCATTTTCTCCACTCCGGTTTTACTCCAGTCAATTGTTCTTTTGTCAGAGCGGAAAATGCCTCATATCCACAGTCTTCTCCTTTTCTCTGATAGAACACTCCTCTTCTCTTTTTGATTTCCCATTCACTGAGAGCATCAACAAGAGAGTCTGGGAAGCAATGACCCCAAGTACCAATGATGCAATGATCTGGCCAAATATCTACACTATCTCCGTAGTAGGTTATAGGTAGATCCTTAACTACCAGTTCAAAATCACTACTAACCTTTTTAATAACCTTACTTCCTGGCTCTGGTTTGTGTGTCCATCCATTAGATAGGGAGATATGACAACGGCGGTGAGTATCCTGAGTAACCACTATATGATCATACTCTCCTCCATGTTCCCGGATATAATCACAAAGCTTCATAATAACGCTTTCAGCTCCAGGGACATACAAACTTCCACGATGATCTACAAAATCATTCTGTGGATCTACAATCAATAAAATTTTTGTCATTGTTTTAAATTCTATTTCTGTTTTCAATTGTTTACACTAATATAATTGATTATTATTTGATTAAGATGTATTTTTCCTGGGTATCTTCTATAGAGATACTCTAAGAAATCACTATCATTTACCATTAAGTATAGAGATCCTTCGAGTTCTGGATATTTGTCTACCTCATCTTTACTTATTAATTCTTTAATCTCCATCATTAGATCATAGACTTCTACATCTCCATTCTTTTGTTTAAGTAGAGAGAGTATATCTATTTTATCCAGAAGCTTAAAAGTCGTCTCCATTGAATCTATATCATTCCAAGGCATTCACTTTAAAGTTTATTCCAGGTTTAATAGCGGTTTTAAGATCTTCTACTGTAAAATCAATCGGTCTTGGGTATGATTTATAGTAGTCGTTATTATAAATAATAATACACCTCGATTTATCTGGAGTACTTCTTAGGTTTATGAAGATACTATAATCTTTTTTATCCAGATAGTAATCGTATGATGAATTGGTATATCCATCTTCCTTAAAACCTAGAGAAATTAGAAATTCCCCAGTTAAGTTACTCATGTTAAAATCTTGTCTATTAGTTTAGAGGCTATCTGTTCTTTAGTCACAAATAGTCCACGTTGGTATTTATCATAGACACTCTTTTTACGTAGTTCATTCTTGAAATGTTCAAAAATAGTATCCTCAGTATCAATTGGTGACACTGAAAATACAAAACCATTCCAATTAACAAATAGAAATTCATCTTTTGGTAATTTTTTTGCCTCATTCATAATCTCTGGTAATACATCCTCCAACGTTTCTCCCAACTCACCTACAAAACATGTAGTTTTTTTCATAATGCTTCTTCTATCTTTGTTAAGTTTTTGAAATCCGGACACTTATTATTAACCCAATCCATTATACTCTTCATATCATTAGCTATTTTTATAATATGATCATTTGTATAATAGATTGTAGCTCTGTATTCCAAATCTGACTCTAAATTTTCTGGATCCACATCATAAGTGTCAATGATTTGTTGTCTTGACATTATCTCATCTTCATCAACAAGCCAATCAATTAAGTATAGGTCTTCTTTAGCAGTCACTACTTTATTTCGGAGAAAACCCTTTTTAATATAAGTTTCCCCCTGTTTGACTAGTTTTGTAATCTTATCCGAAACATTATGTTTATACTGAGATTCGATTACTACTTTTTGTACAGTAACGTTTCTGATGAATGTAAATTTGGACATATTATACATATTATACTAGTTTATTAATCTAGTTGCTAATTTTGATGTAATATCTGAGATTAGTTCCTCAACATTAGCAGCCTTTCTATTCAACCTTATTAACATATTAATTACTTTTTCCATATCACCTACAGAAAGAGGGGTTCCGTTTTTATCAGTTATCATTATTTAATCCCCAATATCTCTTTAGCTCTCCTAACTTCCTCTGGATCTCCTGTGTGTTTCCCCTCATCATCACTTAACTTAATACAAGGAATGGTAGGTTGATTATCATTCATCCTACAATCCCGAAGTTTCATGACTATATTACAAGGTTTTACACCAGGAACATCGCAAGTCAAAGATGTACCAATACCTGCAGAACACTTAATTTTTCCTCTACAATATTCTTCTATATCTTTAAATTTTTCTACAGTTAAAGCATTAGAAAAAACTATAGTCTTAGTCATTGGATCTATTCCAAGTTCTTTATATCTCTGAATAGCCCGATCAGTAAACTTGTATTCATCCCCACTATCTTGCCTTATACCATCAAACAGTTTAGCGTATTTTTTAGAAAAGTTCTTAAAAAATGCCTCACTCCCAACTGTATCCGTAAGATAAATACCCAAATCTCCATGGTAAGTATCAGCCCAGGTTTCCATAGTATAGTAGTTTCCCATTCTATACCCATGATAAGCCATATTAAACATCACCATAAAATGAGACATAGTACCAAGGGGCTTAACTCCAAATTTCTTAGCCAGATATACGTTTGAAGTACCGGTGAAGAGTGCAGGCTGAATATTTCGAGCCATATATTC
>Ga0247611_10003300_pt1 | contig 24132 bp, 25 predicted proteins | sample 177DNAGHGhighgp2_FD_192422 | JGI IMG/M metagenome (GOLD analysis project Ga0247611, IMG submission 192422) | Sheep rumen microbial communities from Palmerston North, Manawatu-Wanganui, New Zealand - 1770 DNA GHGhigh gp2 | ecosystem: Host-associated > Mammals > Digestive system > Stomach > Rumen... | reverse complement strand
AGACTTTGCTCCAGCTACGACCAAGCGTTCCACGACGGTATGGCGGGTAACGGTCTCCAGCTCTAAGGAGTGAATATGGCCACATCCAAGGTTATCAATCTACTAGTTGGCAAGTCGGCCAAGGGAAAGTACCCGGCAGTCCAAGGCTCCGAGCTTTCGGTTAATATGTACCGGAGCGACAACGGCGGTGTCCAGTTTATGGAATCCGTTCCGGGTCTCCAGCGAATCTACCAGATTGGAGGCAAGTGCCGTGGCGTGTATGTTTCGACTCGCGGCCTCCAGTCGGAGCGAAGCAAAGAAGACCTGTTCGCTTGTATGGGAAACGTTGTCTACAGGATTAAGGAAACAGGCAAGACCAAGCTGTTTTCCGTTCAGCCCGGTACGCAGCGTATGAGCTTTGCGGAAACCGGAGGCCCTGTACCCATCTTGCTCTGTGCCGACGGTGCTAATCTCCATTCGTACAACTTGCTCACCGGAGAGTATAAACGCATCCAACTGCCGGTGGCGGTCGAACAGGATGGCCATATGGTTAAGCCTAGCCACGTCGCAGTCATTGATGGTTGCATTGTGATTAACGATACGGATTCCGGGTACTGCTATTACTCCATCCGCTACCCTCTGGCTTATTCGACAAGACAGGTGTTCGATTTGGTCGACGGACAGGTCCAGTACGAGGATGACGGCATCACCGTGAAGATGAAATCCGTCGATCCCTTCGAGTGGGTATTCTATGATGACTATCACTCCCAGCAGTTTTTCCTGTCTACTGGCTCTTCCGACTGCGTGAATGGCCTCATTTCCGTCGGAAACTATCTGTACGTGTTCGGCCCGAAGTCAGTCGAGGTTAAGTCATACCAAGGCTCGGAGTATCAGACGTGGGCTGACCTTTACTTCTCCGCGCAGAGTACGTTTGGTTTGGAATCACCGAACTCTCTGTGTCAGGTGGGCAACACCGTGTTCTTCATTTCGGCTGGCCAGCAGCGAGGTAAATGCGTGATGGCCGTTACCGGAACCAACTTCGAGGTTATCAGTGACCAATGGCTAGATGAAAAGCTTGAGTCGGAAGTGACCGACACGGCCTACATCTTCCCTTACTCGACTTCGCACCATATGTTCATCGTGATGCAAGCAAACACGATTGGCGAGACTTGGTGCTTCGACCTCAGTACGAAGGAATGGCATCAGCGCACGAGCCGCGACCACAACACCACGCTGGAGAGGCAGTGGCGTGTCGGCGGCGTGGCTTGGTTCAACGAAAAGTTCTACGCGTTCACCAACGATGGTCTGTTCTGCCGATTCTCCGGCTGGACTGAGCAGTGGAAGGATGATGTAGAGATGCCGGTTATACGACACCGCCAAGGCCCTGTGTTCGCCAGCGACAACAAGCCGTTCGTGATGGAGGAGCTGGCTCTGGAATGCAATGTCGGAACCAACCCGGACTACAAGCAGCGTCCGGAAGTTCTTCTCGAAGTGAGCAAGGATGGCGGTATGACTTTCGGCAACGTGCGCTCCACTTCGTTCGGCCTCACTGGCGAATACAGCCACCGTGTGCGCTGGCACGCTCTGGGTATCACAAGACTGGCCGTGGTTCGCATAACCTTCTCCGAACCGATGGACTTCGTGCTCACTGACTGCGATGTCAGGGCCGGAAAGACTGGAGCGATGATGTAGTATGATGCGCGGCGGAACTATAGAACTTCATTCACCCATCGAGATGGTGCGAAACGTGATGGCCGGTACTTGGACTGAGTACGAAAAGAACGGCTGGCACATCGTCACCAGTCCCCTTTTCACGATGATGGAGCGCGTCTGCCCGGTTGGGACGACGCTGTTCCCGTTGGTTCCGTGGAAGCAGACCTTCGCGGACATCGTGTGGGACGATGGTTATACAAAACAAATGGTAAAGCCCGGCCAAACCGGGATAATTATTGACGGGCAAAGTTCCTTTGTCCGAGTCATTGTCTTTGGACAAGGGGATAAGTAAATGGCAAGTATGATGCAAGGCGTAGGCGAGTTTGTCGCCAATCCGTTCGGCCTCGGCGACGCTGGTGCCGGTGCCGTTAACTACTTGGCCGAATCGCTCGGTCTTTCCAATAAGAAGCAAGTCGAGGCTGGTATGGCCAGCTTGGACAACCTGATTGCCGAAGCCAACGCCGTGGGCAACCAAAACCGTGGTTTGTATAACCAATACCTCGGTCAGGCTCAGAAAACCTACGGCCAGAACGCGGCTCAGTACGACCAAGCTCTGCAGAACTACCAGAACGCGATTGGCGAAGGCTACGACACGTTCCAGTATGGCGGCAACGTCAACGACTTCTATGACAAGTTCGCGAACCAGCGAGCACAGCAAGCGATGAACGCTATGCGCAATGCTGGCGGTGCTAACTTGTTCGGCAGCGATTATATGAATAATATGGCCGCGAAGCAACAGGCACTGGCTTCCGAGGAATGGAGCAAGGCTTACGACAAGATGATGCAAGACCGTCAGCAGCAGCTCGCGGAATGGCAAGCTGGCCAGCAGAGCAAGCAGAGCTACGTGTCCAACCTTGGCAACCTGACGAACTTGTTCGGCAACGACCGCAACCAGCTTATGAATGCGATGGGCGATTACTATTCGAATATGGCATCGCAGAACAACGCAGATCTGCAGACGAAGAGCGACCTCACTCAGGCAAAGACGAACCTGTCTATGCAGGAGCAGAGCGGAGCTAGTGGCTTGCTGGGCGGTGTCGGAACCGTGCTCGGCGCAATCTTTGGTTAAGGAGAACCAACTATGGCATTACAAGTTAATTGGAATTGGCGTATGCCGACGATGGTCGATGCTGCCGCCGTGGCCAACAAGAACAACGAGCTGTTTATGCAGGGCGCGAAGAGCGTCGCCGACAGCATAACCAAGGGCAAGGAACGTGAACAGAACCAGCAGCAGTTCGAGGCTAGACAAGCACAGGACCAGCAGCAGTTCGCCGACCAGATGCAGCTCCGGCGCGACCAGATGCGGCAAGAGAACCTGTTCAAGAACCGCGACTACTGGGAAACCAAGCGGATGAACGACCTGAAGGAAAAGCAAGTGCTGGCCGAGCTTGAGCAGAAGAAGAAGCAACAGGAGTATATGCAGCAGATGTACGACAAGTTCTTCTCCGACGCTGACGAACAAGAGCTTCAGCAGTTGCTCGCCAAGTACCAGAACGGCGGAGGCAATGCCAGCGCGGTTATGGCCGGGCTGAACCCGCAGTTTATGAATATGAGATAATTTACTGGTTATGGATATCCTAGCTTCACAGATTCTGGACTTGCCCACTAGCTATCCGAGCGACGGGATGTTCATCTACCCGGTGAACTACTTTCCCGGCTCTACCGCATTCAACTCCGTCTTTGGCGAGGATGCGGAAGCTGCTAGGCAGCAGTCGCTTGAAGAGCACAGGGATGCGCTGACCAAGTATCTGATGCCGGGAATGAACCCTGTCCAAATGCAGTGGGCTATCCAAAAAGGCAAAGAGGAAGAGGCTGCGCTGCCTCAGTTCTGGTCGGATAACCAGCCGCGCCGTGCAACGCGTCCCACGTCGAATATGATGTCGGGGGTTAGGATTAACCCTGACAACACAATCAGCATCCAGTTCGGCGGTAAGGGCAAGTGGTACACATACAGAGGCGGCCCGAACCGGTACGAGGCGTCGCTGGAAGCGCAGAAGCTGGTGTCGGCACCCGACATCGAAAAGGAATTGAACCGTAACGGCGGATGGAGCCTTACGCACAAGCTATAAGGAGCTTTTATGGCACAAGGTATGGAATTCAGATGGATGGGGCAAGGTCCCAGCGAAGACGAGATTGCTCGGCTCGAAGCGGCCAAGAACGACGCGGAGGAACTGGCTCAGCTCCAGAAGGCTAACCAGAATGCCAACCGTGCCGTGAACTGGATGGAGCTGGGCGAACAGCTCGGCACTTCCGGTGCGTATCAGGAGGCTATTGCCAACCAAGCCGCTCAGGAAGCGCAGAAGCAAGCCGATATGATGCGCATTCAGGAGCTTCAGAACAAGATTGCCGAGCGAAAGAAGGCGGTTATGAATGACCCGCGTATGCAGATTGCGGCTATGCTGGCTATGGGCGGACAGCCTTCCGCCCTGTCGTCTATGCTGGTCAGCTCCGTGCAAGGTGACTATCAGAAGGCTGAAAAGGCCAAGGCCAATGTCGAGGCAGCGCAGAGACAGCTGGATGCGATTGAGAACGGAATCAAGAACGACATTACCTTGCTCGCTGGTATGAACCAGTCACAGCGAGACAAGGTCCTTAAAATGAGCAAGCCGTTGTTCTTCGCGAATATGGAAAAGCTTATCGCGCAGGGTGCCAAGCCTAACCTAAGTATAGCCCAGTGGACGGATTTGTTCGGGGAATTTGAATCAAAAGGAAACGCTGGCTTGAACCGTGCGCAGATGCAGAAGGAATTTGACCGGTTGTCCGTAAAGAACAACAGAACCGCAGCAGAAGACAAGCGTATGGCATACTTGGCAGAACAACTGCGCAAGAAGTAAGGTAGACTATGGCTTTTACGAACGAACAGAAATACTGGCTTGCACTTAATGGGGGATATTCCGTCAAGGGTTCCTCCGAAGCGGAGACTGATGCGCTCCGTGCAAAGATGTTGTTCGACGCTGACCAGTTCAGTAACTTGAAGGAACGCGACGAGCTGCTGAAGATTATAGACCGCCCAAACCTGTCGTATAGCCTTGACGATCTGGCAAAGACAGCCAGTACAAAATTCAAGGGTTATAAGGAAGGCGGGAAAGAAGTCACCGCTGGCCAAGAGTTCTTGGACGCGTACTTCGGCAATGAAGCGACCAAGGGAGACCGAGACGAATGGCGAAACCGTATCGAAAGCAAGTACGGAAAAGACGGCTGGGAGAATGCCGACAAGGTGATGAAGCAAGCCTATGCCGACAAGCAACAGTCTAAACCCAAGGTTGGCAAGGCAGCACAAGTGCTCGGAACCATTTTCGCACCTCGCTCTCTTGAGGCTTGGAAGGCTGGCAAGGAAGCGTCTTGGAAGGATATCGGACTCGATGTAAGCGAGAACTTGCTTATGGCGTTGCCTATTACCGGCTGGGCTGGTGCAGGTGCAAAGGCGATGCGCTTGGGGAAAGCCGGGAAGATTATTGGGGAGTCGCTGGCCAATGCCGTTGTGCCGCACGCTATGGAAGCACTGGATGCAAGCCTCTATACTCCGGAAGAGAACCTTGACCGCTCCGTGTACAACGAGTCCGACGCGCTGTTAGGCACGGCGACCAACATCGGTGCGCCTTTTGTTCTGGGAAGAACAGTCGGTAGGCTCGGTCAGTTCCTCGGCAACAAGAAAGCTGGAACCGAAGGCGCGAAGGGCCTGTCAGAAGCAACTCTGGAAACGCTGGACAACCTTGTCGAAAAGGGTGAGTGGGTTAAGCCTACTCAGGAAACCATCGACGCTGTCAAGCGGTTCAACCACGGCAAGCAAGCCGGTGCGCGTTCGGAGGCCGCAGTCGGTAAAGAGGCAGCAGATACGTATGCCAAGGCTGACCGTATGGGTGACAGCGGCAACGAAGTGCTGGAAGAAGGAAACCAGATTTTAGACCAGCTTATCGATTATGTGGAGACTGGAGCAAAGACCGGAGAACTCGATGAGGCCGTCGTCGAAGACCTCAGTTCACGAGCAGTCAAGAAGCTCAATTCCGCTCGCAGCAAGATCAAAAAGTCCACCAAGGAAATGGATAAGCTTACTGCACTCCAAAAGGAACAGATTCGCACGGAGACCAGCCGAGCCAGAACCAACGAGGCGCAAGACTACATCGAGGCTGGCCTCTTGCAGAAGCGATCACAGGACTTGGAAGGAAAGTCCAAGGGAATGGGCGTGACCGCGTCCGAACTGCTGGATAGGTTAAACCCGAAGGAAATCGGGGATATTCTGGACTTTTCAAAGCAACTGGCCGATGCCGATTGGATGAATAAGCTTCACTTCCAGGACCCGGCTAAGGCGAAGGCTCTTGACTGGGGTCAGCAAGCACTGGAAAGCTGGGCGGTGAACAAGTACGGTTCCAAGCGTGACGCTACGCCGGTTCTGGGTGGCGTGTCCAACCTCGTGCAGAGCGTTGCACCTGACTTGAACCTACAGAAGGATCTTCAAGAGTCTCGTAACCGCAAGGTGGAAGCTGCAGAGAAGAAATACAAGCAGTCACTCGCTTCACAGGTTATCAGTAACCTTGACCCCAAGACGCTGAGTGCCGACGACAAGAAATACTTGGATATGGTTGCCAAGAACCCGGATGTCATCAAGGGGTTTGGCGAAGGCAACAAGCCGGGATTCCGTAACTGGTATTTGCTGCGCGGTAGTGATATCCTCCGTGGAACAGATTTGTATCGTCCCACCTTCGAAGTAGAGTAAAAGGGAGTAATTTGATATGGCAGATATGATTGCTTTAGAAAAAGAATACCAGATCGACCCTTTCGAGGCGTTCGACGAAAACTCCATTGTCAACAAGTTCCGCGACTTCCGTGACCGCTCCAAGAAGAAGTTCGGCGACAACTATGAGAAGATGCGTGTTGACCGCGACTTCCTTAACGGCGAGACCCAGTGGACAAAGGCTGATGGTCGCCACGTTTCGGATAAACGTAACCGTATGATTCTCAATATCATCTCCAACTCGGTCAACGCCGTGGTGAACCAGTATTCGGTCTACCCGTTCGCTTGGTACACAGGCAAGCCGGAAGAAGACCAGCTGCTCGACAAGCTGATGAAGCGCGGCTCCAACGCCGTCTGCGGCTCGGAAGCCCTAAAGAACTCCGCTGGTCTCGGCCTCGGCGTGATGGCTATGGGTACCGACGAAGACGGCCTCCCCTGCATCTACGCTATCAACGACTTCGACCGAGTGATTCTGGATCCAGATTCTAACGAGCTTGATGGCGCGGATATGGTCGAGGCAGCTTTGATCGATTACCGTGGAAAGCGGTGGGTCGAGCTGAACTACGGTCCCGAATTCATTCCGGGCGAGCGTGAGCAGAACATCGTCCCGTCCCGTGACGGAATGGTTCCCATCATCACTTACTTCGTGCTCGAAACCGACGGATGCCACGTCTACACGCTGGTGAACAACCACGCCATCGACGGCGGTATGCTTCCGCTGAACCGTGTCCCTGTGGTCCCGGTCTACGGCGAACGCTGGTTCGACAACGAAGGCGACATCCACTGGAACGGTATGGTGGCCAAGGCTCGCTCCATCCAGAAGCTCGTTAACCTGTCCGTAACCCAGCTGGCAGAACGGTTATCGCTATCCCCGAAGCCGCAGTGGATGGGTACGGTAGAGGCATTCAAGGGACTCGACAAGTATTACAAGGATGCCGGTGCTGGAAATAACCCGATTCTTCCGTACAACCGCAAGTCGGCTGACCAGAAGGATGTGTTGGAACCTCCGCAGCGTTTCGATGCGAAGATCCAGTTCGAAGACCTCTCCGGCGTTATCGGCAATATGTTGTCAGTGATGGGCAGCGTTACCGGCGTGGATGCCCACGGCCTCATCGACCAGAACACGATGAAGACAGCTACGGAAGTGAGCTACGCAGCCGAAGCATATTCGACCAACATCCGTCACTATATGGTTCACCTACAGGCGAGCTTCAAGGCTCTCGGTGCTATGGTGGCCAAGATGATGGGCATCGAAGGCACAATCAGCATCTGCCAAGGCCCGATTGAATGGATGGGGATGAAGCAAGCTCGTGCCGAAATCGTCCAGCTGATGCAAGTGGCTGAACCGAACCAGAAACCGTCGCTTGTGGATGCGCTTATCCAGACGTATCCCGACAACCCGATTATGTCCAAGCTCTACGCACAGCTGCACAGCATCCCTGCCCCGACACCGATGGAAATGGAGATGCAGCAAACTTGCGAAATGATGAAGCAGAAGATTGACCAAGACCAGCAAGTGATTATGCAGCTCGACCAGAAATGTAAGGAATACGAGCAGCTTATCCGCGACCAAGGCGCGCAGCGCGAACTTGAGCTTGTCAAGCTCCAGCTCCAGCACCAGTACGACCAAGAGGATGAAATCCTCAAGGCTCAGCTCAGTGCCGGTGTGGATGCCGACAAGGCTGCAATCGAGGCTCAGCGCGAAGCCAACCGTCTCGAAGCCGAAGCCGCCAGCCTCGCAATCAAGGTTGACGGCGAAAAGCAGAAGCTGGCTGTTCAAGGTGCTAAAGACCGTATGGAACTCCAGAAGAAAGATGCGCTGAACCGTATCGCAGTGGCCTCTGCCGCAGTGAAGGCACGCCAGCAGTCTATGGTTAAGACTAACCAGGAGAATGAATAATGTCCACGATGATGCAAGCTTACCCGTCAAAGACTTTCGTAGACGACGAAATGAAGCCGCTCGTTTCCGGTCGTCTCACCGTCTACGTACACGACTCCAATGTGAAGGCTGATGTCTTCACGCTCGAAGGTGCGAATTACGTCCCCTGTGACAACCCGATGAGACTGGATGAAGCGGGCCGGTTGGTGGCTTCCATTTTCACGGAGCTTGGTGTCTACGATGTCAAGCTGGAAAAGTACAACGGTGACGGCACCTTCGAGGATTTTGACCACTACGAAATCGGCATCGATGCCAAGCTCGACCAGATCGGGCGCGACTCCGTGGACAGCATCGAAGACCTGATGAACCTTGACCCGACCGTGAGCAGCAACGTCGTCACGGTTATGGATTACCCGATTCGTAACTACCTCTGGGACGCACAGTCAATCGACACTCCGGATGGCGGCGTGGTCGTGGACTCCGACGTGGCTCCGACTGGCCGCTGGCTCTTGCTGTGGGAATCTCCCTACCTGAACTCGGCTGTGTACGGAGTGAAGGATGGAGACACCACCAACATCAACGCCTTGTTCAACTACCCGGAAATTATCGGCAGTATGAACATCCATACGCCTCCGGCAATCCGCTTGCTCTCTGCAACGTACGACCTCGGTGGAGGCTACTACATCTGTAAGAAGCACTTGGCTCTGGAACCGGGTACGCGAATCAACGGCACCATCGGTCTTTACGATGACCTTGAGCTGTTCGGTCGTGCTGAACCGGAGAGCTACATCGGCGACTTCGACTTCCTCCACAGAGGCTGCTCCGCACACTCCAGCTGGTTCAAGAACGTCAACGACTTCTGGCATTGCGGTGCCGATATCTTGTACGTGGACGAGGCCAACTCGTTCTACAATTCCACCCTGTCACAGTCTGTCAACTTGAGCGGCAAGACGGTCGTGGGAACCGGTACGAAGGTAACTACCTACGCAAACGGAACGTACTTCCAGCTTGCTCTGGACAGCACCGTGCCTGACAATTTCTTCATCCCTAACACTGACTACGTGCGCATCTCCGGCACGGGATTCGGCGACAACGTGTTCCGTACCACTGGCACTTGGGATCCGGGTCTGATTAACCAAGGTCACCACGTCCAGTTCGAACAAATTCCCGACCTTGACCTCTTCGCGAACACGCAGCGTTGGGTGTCTACGATGGTGGAACGCCGTAACCGTTTAAGTTCTGTCGTATGGAACGATTACACTCTGGACTTGCAGGGACGCAGCTGCGCCTCACTTCGTCTCGATGATACTGGCTTCAACACCATCAAGAATGCCAACATCGGTGAGATTATCTTGGCCGGTTACAGCACGAGCTTCGTCAATGTCCGCGCCACGCTAATGGTTAACTCGACGCACAGCCCGGCAATCTTCTTGCGCGATTCCGATATCACCATTCCGCGTTACTGGACTACCGGCCTTTCCGCCATCCAATCGACGGATAGCGACATCAACGTAAACGGTGCGGAAGGCATCGACCCGTGCAACTGCTCCATCAGTATGTACGGCGGCACTTGGAGCGGCTATGTCAAGATGAGCGACGAGCACTGCAACGCGTACGCACCGAGCAAAGAAGTATCGTTCCGTAACGTGTTCATTTCTAACAACTTCAAGTGGAAGGTGAACCGCATCTTTATGGCCGGATGCACTAGCAGCAACCCGATAGATCTTTATCCGGCTGCTGGCGGTGACAACTTCTATTACAACTGCGAACTCCACGACAACCACTTCACCGGCGCGTTCCGTCTGTGGATTACGTACTGGTGGAACGAGGCGAACCCGCACTACGAAGTCAACGGTTCGAGGGTTAAGTTTAACCAGATGGTTATTACTGACAACAGGTTCGATACGAACGACCAGTGGGGCATCAAGATGACTTGCTACCACGTCAAGCAGCTCACCTATTTCTGCTGTGCAGTGCCGGGAGACAACGATATGGGAACTTGGCGTTACGAAGGTAACGTGGGCAACTGTCCGAAGATGACTCCGGGCACGATTAACAACCGTGGCAACTGGACTAGGATGTACGAGGAATCATATCTGCATACCCAGTTCCGCAAGGCTTCGGAAAACTTTAACTTGTTCGTGCCGTACTTCTACGACCGTTCTGCGGCAAGTATTCCCGACAGGCCAGCACAGTTCCTCGATCCTTCCAACCCGACCCAGCAAGTGATGGGCATCATACACGGTGAAGACTTCAATGATTCTTGGGCGTTTGCTTGCTGCTGGCCTGTCAACGGAGTCAGCACACCGGAGAACCTTGAAAACGAGGATTATAACAACCGTTTCTACACGAATGTATGGATGACTCGTGAGAACGACGACGTGCCTAACTGGCAGAACGTGGGTGATGGAAAGCACGCCTACACCACGTTCATCATACCCGGAGCCTAGTCCCAACGGGGATAATTATTTGTGAGGAAATTGAACGATGGCAGTACAGTACGCCCCACTTTTCAGCTTAGAGACCCAATTTCAGGCCAAGGATGGCAGCAACAACACTGCCGGATGGCTCCGCGTGTACCTTGCGGCCACCGACGACCCTGCCGAGACCTATTCCGACTATCTGGGTACGCGTAACCCGGAGAAGATTGTACTTGATGACAATGGCCGTGCCGTGGTTATCTGCGACAAGGCCAAGGCTTACCGACTCGAAGTGTACGATGCCGACGGAATGTTGCTCTGGACGGAGGAACCTGTCTACTGCAGCGGCACTGGCGGCGGCGGAATTTCCGTGACCGAGGTGGTTTCCACCGACGGCAGCATCTCCGTGGAGTCTTCCGTGGCCGGTTCTATGCGCACTTACGACCTTTCCATCGCTCCGGATAACGCGAAAGAGCTTCTGGAGTGGGCAAAGTGCAGCAATACGGTCGAAAGCGATGGTTATGTATATCCGTTGTACGGTGAAGGCACTATGCAGACGCAAGCCGGCAAGGGTCTTGAGGTCTTCAAGGATAGATATTACCATCTTACGAACAAGATTACGGTGATTCCGAGCGCAAACGGCATCAATTACGAGACGATTACCGTCCAAGTGATGCACGATGACGGCCAAGGCACCGTTGTAAGCCTTTGTTCGCACGATTTTGACATCGACAACAGCGTTTCCGACAAGGTAGAGCTGGAATTTTCCGAGGATATCATCCCGGAAGACGACGGATTCCTGCTTTGGCGCGTAACTGGCCGTGCTCCGTTCAATTATGTCGGTTTGGATATGCAAATCCACCGCATTTACAGCGGAATCAACGCAGTTCCGGGTTCCATCGCGAGCAAGCCGTGGGTAGAGCAGAACATTTCGAGCAAGATCGACTATTCGGCTCTGGAATACAACAACCAGAACCTTATCACTGGCATTTCCGGCAGCGCAATCGCGTCCAATGAGGTAGATCCGAACGAGTTCATTCCTTGGAGTGCATCCGGAACCTTCCAGCCATCTGGAGAATACTTGAGCGCATCTGAAAGCTCGAATTACTACCCGATGACCGGAAATCCGAGTGGATTCATTACCGATGAAGAATGCCAAAGCTCGTATCTGGCTCTCAGCTCGTTCAGCTCGTACAGCTCCACTGTTGACAATTCCATTACCAGCATCAGCTCCGTGGTGAGCGGTGTGTCCAGCACTTACTTGGAGAAGAGCGCGTCTTCGATGTTCCAAGAAAGCGGCAACTATGTATCGGCTTCCGATATGAGTGCCTACGCAAAGGCTTCGAGCCTTGAGGATTATCAGCTCAAGTCAGCTATGTCCGCGTACGCCTACCAAAGCTCGTTGAGCAGCAAGCTTGATTCTTCTGCGTTCTCCACTGTCAGCGGCACCTTTTTGACCGCTGTACCGGAAGGGTACGCAACCGAATCGTACGTGGATAGCGGACTATCCGGCAAACTTGACGTGACAGCAAGTTCGTTGTTCATCACGGCGTTACCGACGGATCTGGCCACCACGGCGGATGTAGCTTCGGCAGTCAGTGGTAAATTGGACAAGAGCGCATCTGGAGAGTTCTATCCGATGACCGGGAACCCGTCCGGGTTCTTGACAGCCCATCAATCCTTGGCCGGATATGCCACCGAGCAATACGTTGACAGTGCGGTAAGCGGCAAGTTGGACTCTACCGCGTACGATTCGGCACAGTTCTTGCTTACTAGCCAGAGCGGAATGTTCGCTCCGTCGGGCAACTACGTATCAAGCTCGGATATGTCCGCCTACGTACCGTTCAGCGGCCTCGATATGAGTGCTGGCAAGATTACGGCTATTTCCGGAACCGCCCTGAGTGCTGGCAAGGTGTACACTGGCATCAACCCGGTCTATGTGGACAACACTGCGGACAACATCGGCGTTTATCACAAGTCGCTTGTGGTTGACGAGACTATGACGGCATACGCAAGTGGTGATAGCGCGGTTATCGGTGTCAACACTACGTATATGGAAGATTTCATCCCAGTATCTGCACTGGGTTTAGTGGAGATTTGATATGGCTTCAGCGGTAACAAGCATCTACAACAACGTTATTTCTGCGGCTTCCGCTGGGTTTGCCCCAACCAACTCAGCGGATGTGTCCGCCATCGCTTCGGCCTATCAAGTTGTGTCGGCCACGGCCACGCAGCTTTACGCCGGGACTGCCTATGTTACTTCGGTTAACGATAACCCGCTCAGTGCTGCCCGTGCTGGCAACGCAGCCAACGCGGTATTGGCAACTTCGGCTTGGTACGACGGAACCGGACGACTCATCAGTTCGCTGCCTGACAGTGCAGCGGTTTCCGCAATCGCTTCCAGCTACGCTGAATCTGCGGCAAGCTCGAAACAAGACACGCTGACGTTCGGCTACAACACGGCTGACCAGATTAGCTCCATTGACGGAAGTGCCTTGGGTGGTATGGACGAAGCGGCTGTTAGTGGCATAGCTTCCGCCTATGCGGAAAGTGCTGCAAGCTCGAAGCAAGACACGCTTACTTTTGGTTACAACGCTGAGGACAAGATTAGCTCCATCAACGGTTCGTCTCTTGCTGGAGAAGGCGGTGGTGGTGGATTGGTTACTGCTATCGGAACGTCCGAGAGCGGCATCACGTCCATCAACAACTCAGGCCTTGTTGACACGGCTGCCTTGCGCAGTGCCGACTATTCTAGCTTGTATGTACAGGAACCGCTCTACATCAGTGCGAGCGGTGACTCGTCCTACATCGGCATCAGTGGCGACGTTGGCGGTGTGGACTCTGCTACTTGTTCGGCCATTGCTTCTTCGTACGCCGAAAGTGCGGTGTCCAGCTACGTTCCGTACAGCAGCTTGGAATACAACACGGCCAGTGCTATTTCTGGAATCAACGGTTCTGCACTGGCTGCTGGAAGCACGTACAGTGCTGGCGAAGGCATCGACATTACGGACGATGTAATCAGCGTGGAGACCCCGGTGGACATCGTGGCCGGCCCGGGCATCGTCATCGACAACCCGGACGGAAACACGCTGAGGGTGAGCACTGAGGCTGATGCTGAGACCGTGCTATATAGTGGAAACGCAGCAATTTCAAACTTCCCGATTACTTTATCGGAAGCACCTGCGAACTTCGAAACCGTTAAAATCTATTTCCAGCCGTGGTCTGACATTAAAACCGTGTTGGAATTTATGGGTAGTGCTGATAGGTATTGTTTGTTATCATCTTGGGCAGATGGAAGTGGAAACGCTTTTTACTTCAACCAGATGCTTCTGCTTAATGGTCTACAAGTGTCGTTTGTTAAAGGCGAGTATGTTCGTTTTGGAGATACTGTTCGCAATACACAAACAAGCAATTTCTATGTGTTCAAGGTCGTCGGCATCCACCGCATCGCAAACAACTAAGGAGAATTTATGCCAGAAAACAACAACATAATGTCAGTAGAAGGCCAGCTAGTTGGTATGCCACTAGCCGGTCCAGAGTCGTTCAGCCAAGCCCAGCTGGACTACCTGAAGCGTGCGCTCGGCGTCGACGAAACCGTGCTGTGGGAAGGAAGCCAAGAACTTACTCTTAATGCAGAAATTACCTTGTCCGAGACTTACAAGAACTTCGAGTACATCCGGTTTGAGTGTAGCAGAAATTCACTTAAAAAATGCACCTTGTTCAATACGTTTGATGACGGGTCTCACTACACGGTTACTCTGGTTGAGTACATCACAGACTCATCTGGTAATCTTACCGTAGATTCGGCACAACTGTCGCTGACAAACGTTATTAAGCCAAAGGTGAATGGAATGGGTAGAAAGTCTTTTAGTGCGTCAACATTTGCTACAAGCACAACGTTTCCTCAGACTTTGATCAAAGTTATCGGCATCCACCGCATCGCAGGAGGCAACTAATGACAGCAATCAATTCTAACCGAGCCATACGAGGCCCCGTGACAGCCGTCCCAGTCGTGGCTGGGAAAGGCGTGCGCCTAGTGGCCGACACCGAGAACAACCGCATCGTGGCTGAAGTCGACGAGACCGTGCTGTTCAGTGGGTCTAACGGCGGTATGGTCGCAACAACTCTTACTGAACCGTTGTCTAGATTTGAAAGCTTTAAAATATGCTTCAATCCATTTGGTGGTGGAATGAGCCGTGAATGGAAAGAATTTTCTTGGGCTAGTAGTTCGGATGTATATACGGCAGCGACGTTCCATAAAAGCGGTAACGATAATTTGGCTTGGTATGTGGCATTCCAGCCTAATACTGACGGAACGAACCTAACCCCAATTGCAAATAAATTGTGGGTCTTGGGATCTACTACTGTACAAGATAGAACCAATATGACTGTGTATAAGGTTGTCGGCATCAACCGCGTCGCATCGGCCTAGTAAGGAGTTTTTATGAGTTTACAACAAATTCCAGGACACTATGTCATATCGTCTCCCGGCAGCGTGGATTCTGCCACTTGCTCGGCAATCGCTTCTGCCTACGCAGAAAGTGCAGTCAGCTCCGTAAGCGGCAACTACTACACGACTGCAAACGAAAGCGGATATGCACTGTCCGCTGACGTGAGCGGCACTGTTGACTTGGTCAGCACCCAGTCTGCGAACTGGGGCGGCTCTGCGCTTGCACTGTCGGCTGGGCCGGGTGTGAAGTTTGATAAGGTTGGCAATACACTTGTAGCCAGCACGGACGAGACTGTGCTGTGGAGCGGATCTGCAAACGGAAACTCTACACTAGCTTTGTCCGAATCAATGGCAAACTTTGAAACAATAAAGGTTTTGTACAATCCGTGGACGGATAACACCAACACCCATTACTTTGAGTTTGACTTTAATAAAATTCCTGCAACTATGAACTTCGGCATCATCAGCGATATGTCTGTTTATACAGTGTCTCCGCTTCGTCTCTTCTATGTGTGCTTCAGTTATAGTGCATCTGGTCTTGCTGTAAGTAGCGTCAATTATTGCGATGCGTCATTCACCACCCAAGCCCTAGACAAATCAAAGGTGAGTGTATACAAAGTAGTCGGCATCAACCGTACGGCGGAGGCATAATGTCCAGCTCTTACTTCGTCACATACGGCACGGACAGGCTGACCTTCGGCGGAAGCGGAAGCGTGGCGTGGAATCACGACCCAGTCATTCCAGTGACTAGGTATGAGTACAAGTTGTGGACTACGCCAGATGGATCTGGAAAAGAAAGCGGAACACTGCCGTCGGCTCTTTCCGCATTCGACGAATACATTGTTGGCTGTAGTCTAACTAACCCCTCGTATGCAGAACAGTATTTTACCTTCGACGGTACAGCTAACGATAGAGCGATTACTGTACCACTAGTCGATCCAGGTGCGTCTCCGTGGGGTTATTATATGTCAGAAATTCGATTTTCATCCAACGCGACTAGCTGGAAGGTTGTCAACAATACTGGCTCTTGTTATTGGTGGATAGCAACAAGAGCTGATCAAAATGGCAGCTGGACAGCCGCTAGTTACGATTGGCGTAAAATCCTTTGTGTACACGAAATCATAGGAGTTAAGTACCAGTAGGAGGCACTATGAGCGAAAACTACTACAACAGAACTTTGCTTTACAGTGGCTCTAATGCTTCGTCTATAGCCCTTACAGAGCCTATCTCTAATTTCGAATACATCGAAGTGAACACTGAAACATATAAGCGACTGATTGAGACTTCTTGTAACTGGAACAGTATGAGGTTCAATGTCGGTAAATACTGGACTACCCAAGGCTATATGGATGTCCAGTGTATGTTTAAGGTTACTAACAGCGGAAGTGGGTTACAAGCAGTAAATTACAACTACCTGTGCCAAGATGGTAAAGGTTCCTTACAGTTGTTAGGATCCGGAGTAAACCGAGCGAACAACATTAAGTTTTTCAGTACAGTCTACGGCATAAACCGTACAGCTGGATCCGCACAGACAGCAGCTGGTAATCCACTAACGGGTTCTGGATGGACTAGATATAACTCCATCTTGCTCTACAGTGCCGATAACACTGCTAGAACAGCGTCTTTCACACTATCAGAACCAGCTTCTGCTTTTGAGCGATTAAGAATTTGTGTTGGTGACCGTGGTGAATCTAGGAATTCGTGGGAAGTGGCTTCTCCTTCGGGGGATGGTGCAAATACTTGTGTTAGAGCTAACTGGGGCGCAACCTCTGTGAATGCGTTTTCACTCACTACTTACACTTGGTCTAGTGGTACACAAGTCTGTAGTTCATTAGGCGGAAAATTTTTCGCACCGGGTTGGGGGGTGGCTAACCCTTGGGGAGGAGTTGGAACGGCATCTAAAACTATTTCATACGTCGCCTACCCAATCTATGCCGTATACGGCATCAATCGCAAAGAGGTTTAAGTATGAGCGAACAAATTAACAAGGTATTAGCAAGCACGGCACAAGCCTTCAGCACTGCCGAGCAGAAGCAAGCGCGTGACAACATCGACGCGCAGAAGTCGATTACTTACAGCTACAGCGGTAGCCAAATCACGGCCATCGACGGTTCGGCCATTGCGCAGTCGGGTGCCTTGACTTTCGTGACGCACGACGGCAACCTTACTGGCTCAGGCACGAACGCGTCACCTCTCGGCCTCAACACGAGCATCACTCTGGCGAAGAACGGCGAATCGGCTACGTTGGCGTATGACCATCTTACGCTTACATACAGCGACAACGACCCGATAATTAGCGCATCTAACGCCAACATCTACATGTCAGGACACGCAGGGAATGCGTCGTCTCCGTACACGGCCAACTACGACTTGCAAGGTATGCACGTATACGGCATTGATACGTACAACAACATCACAGCAACTGCGACGTTGCGCTACTCTGGTGGCACGTTTGTGGAAGGCACCGACTCGGCCAAGATCAAGGCCACTGGAATGACTTTGCACACAAACGCTGATGGTGACCAGCTTGTCGATGCCAGCTCTGTCGTGCGCTGGAACAGCTATTCTAGTTTATCCGGATTCACTGGCTGCTCCGCCAACAACTGCATCAGCGGTGACGGCACTAGCGGCTATCCGCTCGGCCTGTCCGCAACTGCACAGTGGACGGCAGGGAGCAACTGGTACCCTATGACCGAAATTTCTGCAGGGCATCTCAAGATTTCGGCTAATGCATTCGCCGGTGCGCAGGTCTACCAGAACGAATCCAGCATCTGCAACTGGACTCCGACAGGCATCAGCGTGCGCCACACAGCTTCCGGTGTCGGTGGAGGAAACATCGACAACTTCTATGGCGAAATCCTTAACCTGAATTACAATGCTGGACAGTATTACCTTCGCAATATTTCGAGCGATGCATCCGGTCTCCGTGCCAGGCAGAACGGTAACCCGCACAACGTATCCATTTTCGGCTTCGGTTCAGCCGCGTTCAGCGACGACGACGAGACCACTTATGAAGTCGTAGACCCGTCTTCCATACGTCGCTGGAATAGCCAGTCGGCATCTGGATGGGCGGAATCTGGCAACTCGCTTTCTACCGGCTTCGGTGGCAACCAAGCGACTGCAGCTTCACAGTACAACGACGGTGCTGGAAACTGGGCTGCGCGTACCGTTAAGATGAGCGGATTACCGGATCAAACTTTGTACGGCTTCCAGACTCGTCCGGCTGGAAACGGGAGCTACTTGATCAACGCGGCTGGAGCCTTCGTGGCACCGGATTTGCCAACGTTCAACCTCAAGGTGTACAAGCCCACGACTGCGCCCGTGTACCTGAGCACCAGCGACTACCCGGCAATGCCAGCCACTGCCGACGGGTTGCTTATTCTGGTGAACCTTGGTTCTGGCCCGAACGTCGTTTATCCAGATACACGAGGTGCCACTTCGACTATAGGTCAGCACAATTCGGCGCAGCTTATATGGGACTCGAATGAGAATTCCTGGGTTCACTGGAACAACTAGCCGGGATAATTATTAACGGAGATTATTGAATATGGCTCTTTTAAGTATCGGCGAAATTCTTGACCTTGGGAACTCGGCAAATATGAGTTCCTACATACCGTATTCGGCTCTTGACTACGACCCTACTGGAGCCATTTCGGGCATCAGCGGCTCCGCCATCGCTGGCGGGGTAGAAAGCTCCGTCGTATCTTCCATTGTGTCTTCGATGGTTAGCAGCAAGGCCGATAAATCCGCTCTGGACAACTGCTGCAGCTCTATGAGCAGCGTGGTTAGCTCTATCCAGAACAACGTGTCGAGCATCAGCTCGTTCGTTTCCGGGCTTACCGGCGACTACTTGGAAAAGAGCGCAAGCTCTATGTTTGCGCCCAGCGGTAACTATATGTCCGCATCGGAGTCATCTTCGTTCTACCCGATGACTGGCAACCCATCCGGTTTCTTGACCGGCGTGGACCTGAGCAACTATGCGACTACCGCATATGTGGACAGTTCCGTTTCCGGCAAGATGGACGCGACGGCATCTGGTAATCTACAACCAAGCGGTGACTATGCTTATAATTCTAGCCTGTCTAGTTACTTGTATGCAAGTGCTTCTAGCTTGTTCCAGCCGGCCGGGAATTATCAGACAGCTGGTGACTACGCTTACAATAGTGCAGTTTCTGCTAAGCTTGATGCTTCTGCGTCTTCTCAATTCGCTTTGAGTGGGGACTATGCGTACAACAGTTCTCTGACAAACTACATTCCGTTTTCGTCCGTATCTGGTGAAAGCAACCTGATTACGGCAATTAACGGCTCCGCTATTTCTGGACAAGGTGGAGGTGGTGGTGGCGGCATCGACTCAGCAACGTGTTCTGCGATTGCTTCTGCCTATGCGGAATCCGCCGTGTCCAGCTACGTGCCGTACTCTGCCTTGGAATCGGCTGACGGCGTTATCACGGCAATCAGTGGAACGGCGATAGGTGGAGGCGGTACTGGTACTGCATTACCGAGTGCCGCGTTCGATATCGACACCGCGAATATGAGTTCTACTTGGGTAAGTACGTCCACATACAAAATCGGTGTCAAGACAGATGCAGATTGGCTTTCGGCAAAGGCGGATGCGTCCGCTTTGTCCTCCAAGCTTGATGCCTCTGCCAGCAGTATGTTTCAACCATCGGGAAACTATCAAACTGCTGGAAGCTACGCCACAGGTGCAAGCGTGGTGATTGTTAACGATTCGTCTCTTGCAACGGCTAATGACGTGGTTTACGTAGTTGTGCCGTAGGAGTTTTTATGGCTATTTGGAACAACGCAGCTACAGTTGTGTGTAATGGAGCACCCGTTGCAGCGGTTATTTATAACGGTTCTGTCATATGGCCGACAGCTACTGGTGGCAGTGCTTACACGGAACTGAGTATATCGGCTTTTGATACGGCTAGTAAGTCTTTGCTGGGATTCCACATTGTCGATGCGGACTCTAATATAGTGTACGCCTCCAATGGTATGCACGATATTTCATCATACACCGATCACATCACCGCCCAAGGAACCGCTCCGTTTACACTCAATTACAGTGCTTCTTCGACTGCGTACGATGTGTGTGTTCCTTGGCCGTACCGTCAGAATGGTACTTGGAGCGGAAATACTATCTCCGCCAACGTTCCTTGGAAGACCGCAACCGAAAACAATTCTGGTGCATACATTACCGGTTCTTTGACATTGAAGGATTCCGATAATAATCCAACTGACTACCAGTCGGCGTGCTCCGTTCTGAAGGTCAAAGATTACCCCAAAATGATGTACGCCAAGGGAAGTACCTATAGAAATACCGAGAACGGTTACTACTATGACGGTCACCACTCCGCTTACGGTCTCATTACGTTCGTGCCGAAAGAACCGGATGTAGTTACTATCGGTTACTGGTCAAGCGGCTGGTGCGGTGCTTATGGCTCGAATATCGACTACCGATACGGCACGGTCAACTTAGACAAGTCGTCGTTCACTTTAACCGGGGCTAGTGCATACGGTTGGTTGAACAGCGGAGCCTCTCCGGTTACGAACTCGACCGCAACGCATTATACCGCTTTCGATAATTTCTCTGGCGTTAATGTCAACGGCTATGCTTCTGCTAGATCTTCAAACTATCTAGGAATCCGCAACGGATCAGGAATCCAGTTCAGTGCGGTCAACCCAACTGCAATCAATCTTGGTTTCTATAGATACGACCTTGATACTCAGATCTGGACTGGCGGTAGATGGAAGCCATTGTTCTCGGCAAGAGCTTCCTCGAATAGCGGAAGACAAGATGTGTCGGGTACTAATGTCTACGGTGATATGGTTATTACCGCGTCTCGATATATCGGAGCGTGCGTGGAGTATTACTGGAAAAACAGCATTGTTGCAGTTTCTGGAAATGAACCTTTGTATGAAATTGCGGTTCGCGTGCAGTAGGAGGACTTATGGCACTTTACGAAGATTCTGCTCTTTATAGGGAAGGCAAGCTTCTTGTCAAGAACGGCAAGCAGCTTGTCGTCGTGCCTCCTCCGAAGGATGCCGACCTCATTTGCTTGGAAATCACAATATCTGATGGAGCAGCCGCCGATTTCATTATTGGCGACCAGTTCTTCACTGACAGATTTAACGGAGTTCTGAGCCGTGCCTCGTACACAACTTTTGTGGAAATACTCGGAGTATCACATATAGTGACTTCATCCACATATGTTTTGTCGAATGTAACTCCCGTACAGTATTTCACTCAAGCTGAGCTTGACGGCATTAGCAATGCTACTCAATCTAATCCACATCAGTTCCCGAACAGCTATAGATGGATTCGGCTAATAATCGACAAGCAGTATTATCCTAAAAAATTCAGTTTCAGCTATAGACGTGCTTGGGAAGTGATTCAGTCAAGCGTTACGGCAACACTGTACGGCAGGTCATCTGAGACGACGGAGACTTTGAAAACCGAGCAGCTGAACTGCGACGGCGACTGGCACACCTTCACCTTCAACTACGGAGAGTAGCTATGGAACTTTCTCCGGAACTGGGTGCCGCATTGGTTTCGCTGCTTGTAGCTGGGACGGGATGGCTGAAGAACCATTCCGAGGTCAAGGCTATCAACGAAGACCGCGAGACGGTTAAGGCTAACCGTGACGCTGACAGCCAGCAGCTGCACGACGATATGATTCGCGCTCAAGAACGCATAAGCACTCAAACGGGACAGATAAAGACCCTGTTCGAGATGGCGGCTGCCTCCACGGAAGCAGTCAACACCCTGAAGACCCAGAACGCCAAGATAATCACGCTTATGGGAACTATCGTCAAGGCTATCGACGAGCTGAAAGACGAAGTGAAGCGGAACCACCAATGATGACGACAGTCGTATTTCTGACCATCGTCATCGTAGGCGGTTGGTTCTTCTTTAACCCTGATGACTGGGGGAAGCGGTAGGCTCGTAGTTCTTGATGGCGTCTTCGATAATTATGGTCAAGCGACCGTAACCTTCGGCCTTGATTGCTTCGACCTTTTCCCTCAGGGAATTGTCGACTTTAGCGGTTACTTGGACTGTTCTTCTTCGCATTTGTGTTTTCCTTTGTTAGAGTTGTTTAATGATTTCGCACACTAATTTTTTTTTAGCTTCTTCATACTTCAAAGTCCAGTTTTAAGTTCGGTTTTGGACAGCTTGCGCTTGAGTTCGTCGCATTTGACTTTGTGCAAGATAGTTCGCACGACGTGACCGATGGGCAGAACGATGGCTGCACTAACGGCTGCGAGGCCGGCCATAACCATAATGGTGAAGATACCAGCCATTATGGGTTTCCAGCATATATCAATAACGGCTACGACGAAGGCAACGATTAAGGCATATCCCATAAAATTGAGAATAAAATCGAGTATTTTTCGCATATTGCCTCCTATAAGATTTGTACTAAGAACCCTACGAGGAAGCATAAAGCGGCTCCGACGACGGCAATAAGCAGGGCGACGATGTATGGAACAACGGCTACGACGCCGCTGCAAAACATAATGAAGAGAATACAATCGAGTATTTTTTGCATTGTGTTTTCCTTTGCCCTGCTGGGCGGTTGTTTCTTGTTTATGTTCTAAAGATACATTTTGTAACCCATTTCGTCAAGATATTTTGTGATATTTTTATGTAAATTTTTAGAAACATTGCTACTTATTACTTATGATATAATTTAAGACGTATGAAGATACTAGAATTTGTACCAGTAAAAGACTTGCCGGAGCAGCCCAGCCTCGGTCCAATCCTGATTGACAACAGCCGAGGCGATACTTTGGCCAAGAAGATTGCCGTGCTAAAAGAATACGACGCCGACTACTACATCTTTCGACACGAAGACCTCAAGATCGAAACACCGGAGCTAATTGAACAGCAGTGCCAGCTTATGCGCACCAACAACATCGGTGTTGCTGGGGTTATTGGAACCCTGTGTTTGTTTGAGTCGTGTACGTGGTGGAACCCCCAGCGCAACGTCGTAACGGTTGGGGCTATCCTACAAGGTGATGGAAAAGGTGGAAGCTACCCGATGCTGGACGGCCCCGGTTTCCGTGCTGACGCCGTATCGGTGGACGGCTGTTTTATGGTGTTCTCCAAGGAATTTATACAGAAGTACGAGCCTCACAACTTCGGCTCTTGGCGGTATTGCTACGACGTTGACGCTTGCCTACAGTGTCTACAGATGGGCCTGAATGTCGGAATCCTCGACATCCGATGCAAGCACGACAGCCAAGGTCAGATGACGCCAGATTTTGAACAAACTAGACAGAGCTTTCTTGCGTACTGGAAGCAACACGTCAATTTCCCCGTAATCAAACAATCGGAGTTCAGATAAATGAAAGCAGATTTAAATCCGCAGAAACCTTACGTACAAGTTGTAACAAGCGGCGGCTCCGGATGCCGTTTCTACCGCGCATCGATGCCAGCGTTTTGCCTTAACTGGTTTGAAGGCTTGGGCATCCATTGCCTCGAAGTTCCCGCACCGTTGCTGGAACCCGGTATTCTTGCCGCGACTCGCAGCATCGTTCTCAAGAGCTGTGCTGGCTGGATGGGTCTCGAACTTATCAAGCAGCTTAAAGCAGCTCAAGCAAAGTTCGGCTTCAAGATTGTCAACGATTTTGACGATGTCCCCTTCTATACCGGAGAAAGTCACAGGGAAGGTGACAGCGATTTTGACGCGATTAACACGAAGACGTGGGACGATAAGCATAACCAATCAACCATTGAAGCACTCAAACTGTGCGACGTGGTGACGGTCTCGAAGCAGTACCTTGCTGACAAGTTCCGTGCCGCCGGAGCCAACAACGTCGTGGTTATACCTAACGCCGTCGCACGTTCGATGTGGTCTCTTGAGCGCAAGCCGCCTCTCGAAAAGGATTTGGACAAGATTCACTTGGTGTTGACCGCTTGTCCCCAACACGCCGTCCCTGCCCACAAGGATGAAAA
>Ga0247611_10003299_pt1 | contig 24133 bp, 25 predicted proteins | sample 177DNAGHGhighgp2_FD_192422 | JGI IMG/M metagenome (GOLD analysis project Ga0247611, IMG submission 192422) | Sheep rumen microbial communities from Palmerston North, Manawatu-Wanganui, New Zealand - 1770 DNA GHGhigh gp2 | ecosystem: Host-associated > Mammals > Digestive system > Stomach > Rumen... | reverse complement strand
GTCTCCCGTAGGAGTCTGGGCCGTGTCTCAGTCCCAGTGTGGCCGATCAACCTCTCAGTTCAGCTATGCATCGTTGACTTGGTAGGCCATTACCCCACCAACTATCTAATGCACCGCAGGCCCATCTCATAGTGCAGCTTTAAAGGCTACTTTAATCCGTAGATAACATCCGGTATTAACGTTCGTTTCCAAACGGTATCCCAGTCTATGAGGTAGGTAACCCACGTGTTACTCACCCGTTTGCCACTAGTCGGAGAATCCACGTCAGAAGAAGTCCGCCATCCGTGCAAGCACATCAGGTTTCGATCAACATCAGTGGGCCGACTCGTACGACTTGCATGTCTTAGGCATGCCGCCAGCGTTCATCCTGAGCCAGGATCAAACTCTCATAAAAAAAGAATTTATAATCAAATTCTAATATTTCAGTTTAATCTTGCTACTCAAATATTGACTTATTTTACTCAGTTTTCAAAGATCGTTACTCGCATGCGATTTGTGTCGCGTGCATAAGTAATATATCATTTTTAAATATCTGTGTCAACTACTTTTTTTATTTTTTTGACACTTTTTAAAAATGTTAGTTTTTTGTGCTTTTTCGTAAAACACAAGTGATAGTATACCAAGTATTTAGACTGTTGTCAAATATTTTTTTGACACTTTTTAAATATTTGATTTTACATCATTTTTGCACTTCTTTTCGTTAAGCACAATGTAGAGTATATAATAAATAAAAAGCCTTGTCAACAAATATTTTAATTTTTTTTAAAAAAAATGAGAATTAGTTCAAATCCTCATATTTTTCGTATATTTCTTTGTATTTTTCTATTAGTTTTGGATCAAATGGTCCTTGGTTTTCTTTCTTATATTGTATTAATTCTTGTAGAGATTCATTTACAATCTTGTCTATATCATCTGAATAATGCATTATTTTTTTATGATAGTTATATTCATTTCTATCTAATATCTTAAAGCTACCATCAGGAAATACTCTTAAATCTAAATCATAGTCTACATATTTTATAGCATTATCATCAATTAAGAATGGTGATGCTATATTGCAATAATAGAATAAACCTTGTTTTTTTAACTGAGCTAATATGTTATACCATCTATCTTTATAGAAAAATATTATAGCTGGTTCTTTAGTTTTATGCTTAGAACCATCATTTTCAGTAATTGTAGTTCTGTTATCTCCACATACAATATATTCATCTTGTATATCTAAAACAGTAATCTTATCAGATACAGTATTAATTTTTCCATTGTTTTTATAACAATGAAGTTCTAATGTATCTCCTATTTTTATATTTTTCATTATAATTCCTTCTTGCTGTTCAATATTATATATAAATAAGAATTAATTATCAATTGTTTATATTATTATATATATATTCTATTTCTTCTTTATCTAATGCTGATGATGAAATAATAAATCCATCTATACAATCAATAGTCTTTAATTCATTAATATTATTAGATGATACTCCACCACCATATATTATTGAATGGTTCATATGTCTTTCTATTAACCAATCTTTTATTCTAACCATTACTTTATTTAAATGTTCATAATCTATATTTACATCTGTAGAACCAATTAAATAAGATGGTTCAAATGCTATTATTATATATTTAAGATAATTTGGTATTGCTTCCAATTGAGTTTCAATATTTCTTAAATCTTTATCATTTTGATAATCTTCATAAGATTCACTTACACAATAAATAGGAATAATATCATTATCCATAGCATTTTGAATCTTCATTCTAAAGTCTTCTAAAGTTTCACCAAAGTATTCTTTTCTTTCTGAATGACCTATAAGGGCATATCTTACACCTAAACTTCTTAATCCTTTAGCACATACTTCACCAGTATATGATCCTTTGGAATATTTAGATAAGTCTTGTGATCCTAAAGAATATTTAGAATCTCTTCTATTAAAGAATAGTAAATAAGGATATTGTGGCAAAACAACTACATTCTTATCATGTATTAGTTGTTCATACTCAATAATATTATTTTTAGTTAAATTCATTTTTAAATTTAAAACTAAAATCATATATATCCCTTCCTATTCTTCAAAACATTTTAATTTCTTATTAGCAATATATTCTAATGTTGCTCCTCCACCAGTAGATAGATAATTAAATGCATCTTGATATCCAAGTGTATTAATTGATGCTACTGCATCTCCTCCACCAGCTATTTTAATATTATTACATCTTCTTAATATATTAAATAATTCTTCAGTACCTGCTTTATATCTTGGATCTTCATATAATCCTAATGTACCATTTACGAATACAGTTTCAGATTCATCTAATATGTCTCTATAAACTTGTAATGTTTTATTACCTAAATCATATATAGCTCCATCAGTCATATCTTTAACACTTATTGTTGATACTACTTCATTATTATTAACTACTATATCTACTGGTAATACAATTTTAGATGAATATGTATTTAATAATTCCTTAACTTCTTCTACATAATCAGCTGAATATAAAGAAGAACCAATATTATAACCTGCAGCTTTTAAGAAAGTATTAGCAATACCTCCACCTACAAGTAAATTATCACATTCATTTAATAAAGATTTAATTAATTGAATCTTATCATCAACTTTAGCTCCACCCATAATAACTGTGAATGGTCTTTTAATATTATTAATAATAGGACTTAATCCATCTATTTCTTCTTTTATTAAATATCCATATCCTGATTCTAAGAATTTAGCTATACCATTATTAGAAGCATGACATCTATGAGTTGTACCAAAGGCATCATTTATAAATACTTCTCCTAATGAAGCCCAATACTTAGCAAGTTCTAAATCATTACCTGATTCTTTCTTACCATCCAAATCTTCAAATCTAGTATTTTCCATCAAACAAATATTATGGTTATCTAGTATAGAAGGTAATATGTTTCTTGTTTCAGGAATAAAGCAAACATTTTGTCCTAATAGTTTAGATAATTCTAATGATACTATTTCTAAACTATTTCTTAATTTATCTTCTAATGTTTTAATCTTGCCTAAATGAGACATGATTAAAATCTTACAATTATGATCTAATAGATAATTAATAGTCTTTAAACTTTTAACTATTTTTGTATTATCTAGTATCTTTCCATCTTTTATAGTCACATTTAAATCTAATCTTAATATTACTTTTTTATTATCTATATTTATATCTTCAATAAATTTCATACTACCACCCATATAATAAGTATAAAGTAAAAAAAATAGAAATACAATTAAAGTATTTCTATTTTTCCTAGTAAGTCGCTTGCAGATACATTATTGTTTAGTTTCTTATATTTATTCATAGCTGTAGTAACTAAACGCATCCAATTAGGACTGACTATCTTATTTCCATTATTATCAATAGTTGGACAATACCTATATCCTATTTCACTAAAGGTATTTAAACCTTTACCAAAATATGACTTGGATAATAGTCTTATATACGATAATACTCCGATTTCTATATTATCATAGTGGATTAATCCACCCTTACTCATTCCACCATAAACGTTACCAGCTTTTAACATGCCTTTAACTTTATAGTATCCTGATTCTGCAGCACCTATACTTAATGCTATATTTGTATCAACATTTGTATATATTGATGTGTAGTATCTTATTAAGTTTTCTACATATGTTGAATTTCCAGTATAGTTAACCTTTCTCTTCTTTTGTTTTTTAGGTTTTTTACCAATGTAATCATTGATATATTCGACCAAACCATACTTAACATTTGCAAAATTCTTCAAGCTACCATCAGAATTAAGTATATATCCTACATTTGTTTCATCAAATCCATATGTTTCATAATTCTTATTATATACATCATAAAGATTGCCGATAAAATCTTCATAATCAATAGAATATGTATAACATAGGAATTTAATGTCGTCCAAATAAGAAGTAATGTAACTATCTAATTCCGTTCTAATAGTTACTTCCTCTTTAGGTCCAGCTTCAACCTCATTTTCATTAACTAGTGCTTTAAGTAATGAATCTTGATACTCAATACTTAAGAGGGGTATCACCTCAGATTGACTAGATACTTCTTTAGGGCATTCTAAAGTTAATCCGTCTACACTAGTGTGCATGATTAATAGCATAACGAATATTACTACGAATACTACTCCTGCTATTATGTGTCCTCTGTATAATCCAGAGGCTCTTTTTGTTTCCATTTCTGGTCCTCCTCATTCAGGTCGAACGCTTTCTATTTTACTAGAAATAAAAAAAATGTCAAACCCTTGACAAATTCAAAAAAGTGAGAATCAACGTTCCCACCTAGGCAAAACATAGTAAAATTTTTTTAAGAAACTCTCTTCAAAACAGATGTATTGAACTCTTCTGAATAAAATTCTAATTCTTTTGGTAGCTTTAATGTTAAACCTACTAATAATTCATTTGAAATAATAACTTCATCTATAGTTTTATAGTTTTCAACAGCTATTTTCTTTATATAATCTTTATTATCTGCATAATTAAAGATATATATCCAATACGAAGGTCTTCCATATATTTGAGCAGCAATAGTTTTTAAGTTAACTTTACCATCACATACAAATGTGTAGAAATCTCCACTATCATTTAATAATGATTCAAAGTTAATACGTTCTAATGCTCCATTTAACTCATCAAGAGGGCTTATTCCTCTTTCTTCTCTTATTTTATCCATATCTATATATTCTTCATCTAATGTGTCATCTTCCATACCATTTAAATGTCCTTCATATAGATCTAATTTAATCATTTCAGTTCTTAGTTTATTAATATCTTCTAATCTAATTCTAACCCTAAGTATTTTTACTCTTAATTCTTCTTTATTAACACTTGGTATTTTATAATCAACTAATATATTTTCTAATTCTTGATAAGTAAAATCATGAATTGGTTTATTTAATGGAATAGATAACTCATAACAAAGTTTTTCTATTTGCATAAGTATTATATTTATTTCATTCTTTAATCTATTAGCATTATTGTATAAAGTATTATATCTTTTTTTCTTCTTTAGTGTATCGTCGATTAATTTATCGGCCATACTATCAAATAACTCTTTATCATGCTTCATAGCTTTAAAATCAACTATAGCCATACGACACACTCCTATTCTATTTAAAGTATAACATATAAAATGAATAATAGATTAAAACAAGAAAAAACTAGGTGTAAACCTAGTTAAATTCAAATGGCGCCCAATGTAGGACTCGAACCTACGACCTAGCGGTTAACAGCCGCGCGCTCTACCAACTGAGCTAATTGGGCACATAAATTAAAATGGAGCGGGTGATGAGAATCGAACTCACGTAATCAGCTTGGAAGGCTGGAAGTCTACCATTGACCTACACCCGCATCAAGTTGACAAATAAAATTATACCATAATAATTCGTATTTGCAACTATTTTTTTTAAAATTTCTTTAATTATTCCTTAATTAAAGATAATTGAACCTTTTGTTTATCTAAATCTACAGATATAACATAGCATGTAACTATATCACCTACATTAACTATATCATTAGGATTTTTAACAAATGTTTTACTCATTTTAGAAATATGACAAAGACCATCGTCATGTAGTCCTATATCTATAAATGCTCCAAATGAAGCAACATTTCTTACTGTTCCTTGTAATTCCATACCTACTTTCAAATCTTCTATATGTAATATATCAGACTTTAATATAGGTGCTTCTAATTCATCACGAGGATCTAATCCAGGATTTTTTAATTCTTTAATAATATCAGTTAAAGTATATACATCTGTATTTAACTTATTAGCTTCATCTTCAATATTTACTTTATCTAATGAATCCTTAAAGTCTTTGCTATCTATATTACTAATATCTAGATTAATATCTTTTAGTAGTTTATTAGTTATATCATATGATTCAGGATGTATTCCTGTTCTATCTAATAGATTTTTACCATCTAATATTCTTAAGAAACCTATTGATTGTTCATATACTTTATCAGATATACCTTTAATCTTTTTAATATCATCTCTAGATGTAATCTTATTATTTTCTTTATAATCATATATCTTATCTATTGTAGTTTTAGTTAAACCAGATACATATTTTAAGATTGATTTAGAAGCAGTATTAATATTAACACCTACTTCATTTACTACTTTACTTGTAGTAAAATCTAAAGCTTCTCCTAAATTCTTTTGATTAACATCATATTGATATTCACCTACACCTATAGATTTAGGATCTATTTTAACTAATTCTGATAAAGGATCTTGTAATCTTCTACCAATTGATACAGCAGATCTTTTTTCAACAGCTAAATCAGGAAATTCCTCTATAGCTAATTTAGATGCAGAATAAATAGATGCACCTGCTTCTGATGTAATAATATATTTACAATTTAAATTATATTCTTTAATCATCTCTGCACAGAAAGTTTCAGATTCTCTAGATGCAGTACCATTACCAATAGATATAATATCTACATGATACTTATTAATTAAATCTCTAACTATTTCTTTATCTTTCTTAACTTGTTCAGGTTTAATGTTATTTAAGAATGGTTTAATAACTGTTGAGTCTAAATATTTACCATTTTGATCAACAACAGCTAGCTTACAACCATTTACATATCCTGGATCAAATCCTAATACAACCATACCTTTAATAGGTCTTGTTAATAATAAATGTTCAAGATTAACTGAGAATGTTTCAATAGCTTTTTCCTCAGCTACTTCAGTTAATTCAGATCTTATTTCTCTTTCAATAGAAGGTAATATTAATCTCTTTAATGAATCTTTAATAGATTCTTTTATTAAATCACATACAAATGATGATTTATTCTTAATTATCTTTTCTTCTAAATACGCAATAATAGCGTCGTCATCAAATGATAAAGATACAGTTAATACTTTTTCATCTTCACCACGATTAATAGCTAATACTCTATAATGTTTAATATATTTAATTGGTTCATTATAGTTATAATACATTTCATATGTTTTATTTGTATCTTCTGCATTCTTCTTAACCTTAGAAACAATACTACCTGTATGATATATATTATTTCTTATCCATTTACGATAATAAGCATTATCACTTATCCATTCAGCAATAATATATGATGCTCCTTGTAATGCTTCTTCATTAGTTTTAACTTTATCATTAATAAACTTTGATGATAATTCTTTTAAACTTCCTGTTGTTGGAAAAGCCATGATCATCTTAGCTAATGGTTCTAATCCTGCAGCTATAGCATCTGTTGCTTTAGTTTTCTTCTTTTCTTTAAATGGTCTGTATAAATCTTCTACTTCAGTTAACTTATTACATTTTAAGATATTATTCTTTAATTCATCAGTTAATAAACCTTTTTCATCTATTAATCTAATAACATCTTCTTTTCTTTTATATAAGTTTTCATAATAGTTATATTTATCTGATATAGCTTTAATAGTATTTTCATCTAAAGCTCCTGTAGCTTCTTTTCTATATCTTGCTATGAATGGAATTGTTGCACCCTCTTCTAGCATTGATAAAACACTTTTAATTTGTTTATCTTTAATCTTTAATTCTTCAACTAATTCATTTATTATTAGTTCATTCATTTTAATCACCTATTTAATTATACAAAATAAAAGTAGGTATTAATACCTACTTAACACTTAATTTTGCATCCACCATGGAGTTGATGACTTTCTTCTATGATATCCATTCTTTTTAGATTTGACTGGATCTTTAGAAATAATTTGAACATTTGGATCAAAAGAAACATTTGGTTTTCTAAATGCAACTACTCTTTCAGATAAATCTAAAGGTGTTTGAGCATTATCATCTATACAATCTTCAGAAAGTATACGTACTGAATCTTCAACAAATGGATAATCTTCTTTATCAACATTTACATGATCAGATGAAATAATAATAGTTTTTATTTCTAAGCCTAAAGCTTTTATTCTCTTTAATAATAATCTACCTGCTCCATATACAGGAGATTGAGAATAAGATGTTTGAGGGAAACACCAATCTAATAATAATAGATTAATATATCCTTTATTATCTTCAATAAATCTTGCTGAATCTTCATAATTATTAAACCATCTAATTTTAGTATTACTACATTTATCTTTTATAGCTTTAATTATTGCATTTCGTTTTTCATCATTATCTTCTACAATCAAAATATTCATACAATCACCTACACTTATTATATCATATTACAAAAAAGCAGGTTAATTAGCCTATTAACCTACTCTAAAACTTCAATATTACTAATATCAGTTATATCTTTTTCTTCAAAATATGAAACTGTTACTTTAGTTCCATTTGTTATAAATGGTAATATATCTGATACATTAATATGAGCTTTATATCTCTTATTATTAGTATCAGTTATATAGTAATATGTATTACCTTCTTTAACTGCTGATGAAATAGTCTTAATTGTAATATTCTTAGTTTCTACAATTGAAGACTTACCATTTTCACCATATTGAGCTAAATAATTAGCTGCAGCTTTATTAATGCCTAATGATGCATCAGTTACAACTACCTTTTGATAATCTTGTACATCAATAAATGCATACATCTTAACTAAACCAGCATTATCTTTTAAAGATACTAAATATGTTGGTCTATTATTTAAATTAATTAATAATGGGAATGTAGAAGTATAATTCATTTGTTGAACTTGTCCTTTTGCAGATTCCATAGCTGAATATTCTTCTGCACCTGGTACCTCATAATACTTAGTATCACCAGTTCTTAAGTTTGTTAAGATAAATCCTAAGTTAGATTCATCAGATACTACTGATGTAATACCAGTATATAGATATACATCATCATTTAATGCTAAATAATTATATCCTTCAGTAGTATTTACTACATTCTTTTGACCAAATATAGAATTGAAGAAACCACCTTGATATTGTCCCCAATTATTTACTTGTTCAATTACTAAATCTGCATATAATACATTATCTACCCATGTAGGAACTTCTTCTAATTTATATTTCTTAGATTCTCCTGTAATAGGATCTGTAATAATAGCAGCAACAATTCTTGTTTTATTAGATACTCCTGTATAAGCTAAAACAGGTGTAATCCAATAAGGTTTACCTTCATTATCAATTTCAAATCTTGATTTACCAAATACATCAAATAAATATTTAAATCTTAAATGTCTTTCTAAATCTTCATTAAAATAGGCAGATGGCATGTATTTCATACCTTTATTAATCTTAACAAGAGTTGATTTACCATTTACTGAATCAACTGTAATATAGGCATTTATACCATTCTTACGATTAGTTATCCACTTAATTAATCCATCATATTCAAGTGGTGTAACTCTTACTATTTCATCATTATAATTGATTTGAGTATATAAATTAGATACATAATATTGAGATACATACTCAGCATTTTGTCCCATTGTTCTATCACCTAATTTTTGTGATGAATCTTTATCTAATAATGGGATTTTATTAAAGTCTACTTCTTTAATTTCTTCTGTGAAATTAGCAGGTACTACATTAATTCTATTAGCCCAAGATTTAGCATTAAATAATGGACTAACAATAATGTTAGTTACTATTAATAGAATAATCACAGCTGGGATAAAAAATGCTATAATTTTAAAGTATTTAGGTGCTTTTATAATAGATACTCTACGTCTAGTAATTTCATATTCAACACTTGAAATATTAATTACTAGGAATATTACTACGGCTGATCCTAAAAACATCCAAAATTCAATAGCAGTTGGATTAACTGGTGGTAAGAATAAATAATAAATTATTCCTAATAGAATTAATCCGCATACATAGCCTAATGTTTTAAATTTACTCATAAGCTCACTCCTTCTATTTTCATTATATCATTTTAATAAATTAAATGATATTATATTTATTGGTGATATTTATGTTTAAATATACATTAGATAATAAAAGATATCATACTCTTAATTATTTTTATAAAACTAAGTTTAATACGAAAGTATTTAAGGTGGCTTTAAATGGTAATTTTACTTGTCCTAACAAAGATGGAACTAAAGGTATAGGTGGATGTATTTATTGCTCTCCTTCTGGTTCAGGTGACTTTGCAGGTAATATTAAAGATAATCTAATTGATCAATTTAATAAGATTAAACAAATAGAATTATTAAAATGGCCTGAAGCTAAATATATAGCCTATTTTCAAGCAAATTCAAATACATATGATTCTATAGATAAATTAAAAGAAAAATATGAAGCAGTTATTAATTTACCTGATGTAATAGGTTTATCTATCGCAACAAGACCTGATTGTTTTAACGAAGAAATATATGATTATTTAGAAGAATTAAATAAAAGAACATATTTAACTATAGAATTAGGATTACAAACAATTAAAGAAGAAACTTTAAAACTAATTAATCGTGGACATTCAACACAAGAATTTATTGATTGTTATAATGAATTAACTAAAAGAGGTATTAAAGTAATTGTTCATATCATCAATGGATTACCAGGTGAAACTAAAGAAGATATGTTGAAAACTATTAAGTTTTTAAATGACTTAAATATATATGGTATAAAGATACATATGTTATCAGTTACTAAGAATACTAAATTAGCTAAAATGTATGAAGAAAAACCATTCCATTTATTAACTAAAGATGAATATATAGATATAGTAATAGATCAATTAGAATTATTAAATCCTGAAACAATTATTTGTAGAATTACAGGAGATCCTGTAAGAGAAGATTTAATTGAACCTAAATGGTTGTTGAAAAAGTTTGTAGTGTTAAATGATATAGATAAAGAAATGGTGCGAAGAGATACTTATCAAGGAGCTAAATTATAGTATTGTAATATAATTATTCTTATCTTATAATTTAATTAGTGAATACGTTGGATTAATAACCAGCGTCACCTCACTAACGTGGTGTGCACCTAGCTAAAGCTAGATGCTTTTTTTATTAAACCAAAACTCCCTGAAGTTTACTTATAGAGTATTAATAAAATAATAAAAAAAGATGCTATGCATCTTTTTATAATTCATTTATATTTATTCCTTCTTTAATAAGATCATTTTCAAATCTCTTCTTAAAGTCTTCTATAGCTTTTACTTTAGCATCAGAATAAATAGTATTAGTATTCTTCATAGCTAAATATATATGTTTATATGTAACAAGTTCACTATTCTCTAGTAAAGCAAATGAGAATGCAGAAGATACTATAGTTAAACAAATATCTGGATATCTATTTTGTACTTCATATATTCTTTTATATTCAGTAGTATTATCTACAATCCATGCAAATACTCTTTCAAGTTGGAATGGAGTTAACTTAAACTTAACACCCATCTTTTTCTCAAATTTAGGATATGTACCCATTAGAACTTTAACAACATCTTCACCTTGTAATTCTTCAATAGGGATCTTAATAAAACGTCTAACAAATGCTCTATCACGTAAGATGAATTGTTCATATTCCATATCAGTAGTTGCACCAATCATTAAAATTCTACCACGGTCTAGATATGGTTTTAACATGTTACCAAAGTCTAAATCTACTGCACCATTATTATGGGCAACTAATAAATGTACTTCATCGATAAATAGTATTGTTTTCTCTAATCCATCTATTTCATCAATTAATAATTGTAATTTAGATACTTCTACACCATCTACATTTATCTTACCTAATAAGGCAGGAATATTTATTTTTATTACTCTCCAACCTTTAATAGCATTAGGAACATTTCCTTGATGAATTCTATAAGCTAATCCTTCTACTAAAGCAGTTTTACCAATACCAGGTTTACCAGTAAGTAAAGCACTTTTATCTGGAGTAACTAAAGCAAGAATCATTTTTTCTATTTCAGCATCTCTTGCTACAGCTGGGTTTGTAATATATTCTTTATCTGTTAATATCTCACCATACATTTGAATCATACTAGGTTTATTAGAACTAGCATTAGATTCAGTTGGAGAGCTTAATACTTCTATTTCTTCATCCATCAGTATCACCTACATAAAATTATATCAAATATATTATTTTTAATAAAATAAAAATGTTAATAAATAGGTATTTATTAACATTAGAACGTAACAATTTGGTTTGTACGACCACCTACAACGTTATAACAATCATGTGAATATAAAGTTGCATATGAATCTATTTCTCTTAATCGATGTTTAAGAGTATAAAATCTATATGTAGGTATTACACACATAATAATAGGTCTTTTAAATAATCCTATTCCATTTGTTGATTGTAATAAAGTATAACCAGTGTCTAAATCTTCAGATATATATTTAGATACTTCTTTAGTCTTTTTACTGTTGATAAATACCATCTTTTTAGAAGATAAACCAACAAGGACAGCATCTGTCATGTAATTAATAATAATCAATGTAATAATTGCATATATAGCTTTAATATAACCAAATGTTAATACACCTGATAATATTATTAATCCATTTACAATATTACCTAATACACCAAATGTCATCTTAAATTTATCTCTTAATATAGTAATAATAGTATCTATTCCACCTGTATCAAATCCTGCTCTATAAATTAAGCCTGATCCAATACCACCAAGTATACCAAAGAAGATACAAGCAAATAAGAATGAATCCCATTCAAGGTGAACCATGTTGGCAAGTGGCATAGTTATATCTACCATTAAGATATATACACCATATCCTATTATAGAATGTAATGTATGTTTAAATCCTAATATAATTATTGATAATACTAATGAAATACCAATACATACATTTAAGAAGGTTACAGGAGATATTCCAGTGTATTTATTAACTACTATACCAAGGCCTCCAAGACCACCATAAACAATGTTATTAGGTACTGCAAAGAAAGTATATACCAAAGCACAAATAAAACAACCTAGAACTAAAGCTAAGCCTCTTATAATGACATTATGATCTTCAAAATATGTAACTACTTTCTCTATCATATTTTCACCTATATTAATTATATAATAAATGCCAAATTAATAAAATAACCTTTAATCATTTATTAACGTGTATTATAATTATTATTATAAGGAGAGTAGATATGAACAATGACATTTTAAGTGTACCTACACCAGGTCAAACTCCAGAACCTGTTGTAAACACTGATAAACCTAAATCTAAAACAGGTTTATTCATAGCTATTGGGGTTGTCCTAGTAATAGCAATATTAACTGGAGTATATTTCTTATTTATTAGAGGTGTTGATAAGAAACAAGTTATCAACGGAACCGTTAATAAATTCTTTGGAACTGCAGCAGAAGCTGCACAAAAGATAGAAGATATTCTAATAATAGACTATAAGAAAGATGTTGTAAAAAGTACAGGATCATTCAAAGTATCATATGATACAAATGATTCATCAATCAAGACTCAATTAGGAGGCTTAACAAGTGCTACACTAAACTATGGAATGGATTTAGATTTAAAGAATCTTGAAGCTAGTTTAGACCTAGAATTATTAGAAGAAAATAATAATGTAGCTAAATTTAATACATTATTAAAGAATAAAAACTTCTATATTAAATCAGATTTATTTACTGATATATTCAAATATGATCTATCAAATGAAATTGATTGGAATTCAATCGACATTGATAAATTACCTGATTTCAAAGCAGATGCTTATACTAAATTAATCAAGAAAGCAAATAAGCTAGTAATTGATAATATTAAAGATGAATACTTAACTCAAGAATCAGTAAATGAAGATATTGATGGAGTTAACGTTAAAGGTTTAAAGACTACTTTAACACTAGATGAAAAGAATTCTAAACAATTTGCTAAAGATTTATTAAATGCTATGAAAAATGATGATGAATTCGTTGAATTACTTGCAAGTATTGCAATGAAAGATAAAAATGAAATTAAAGAATCATTAGATGATGCAATAAAAAATATAGATGAAGAAAAACAAACATTAATAGCTGAAGAATTTAAAACAAGTAAACTTAATATTTATACAACTAAACAAGGTAAATTCTTAGCATTAACATTAGATGAAGAAGATAAAAAAGCATTAACAGCTGTATCAAACAAAGGAGTTACAACTATTAAGTTCTTCTCTGATGGAAAAGAAACATTAAAAGTAGATTATAATGAAAAAGATAAAGAAATAATATGGAATAATGAAAATGCTAAAGCTAATGATATAAAGAAAGTAACTGTTAAACTATTAAAGAACGGTTTATCAATTAAATTAGAATCAGATGCTTATAATGTAACATTATCTGGTACTGAAGATATTACTAAAGAATCAATAAGTACTAATTACTCAGCAGAAGCTAATATGGAACAAGCTGGTAAAAACTATAGTGCAAAAGCTGAATGGACTAATAAAGTTGAAAAAGGTGACAAAGTTAACGAATTTAGTACAACAAGTGCTAAAAACATTAAATACCTAACAGATGAAGATTCAAATAAATTAGGAACAGAATTAATCACAAACTTAAATAAATCTACTATCGGACAAATGATAGTAGCTATGCTTCAATCAGCATCAACAACAAATACAACATCAGATTATTACGACATTGAATATTAATAAATAAAACCAAATAGAATTAACTATTTGGTTTTTTAATGCAATAAAATAAGCAAAATAAAAGACTCTATAAATAGAGTCTTATTATTTTATTAATTATTCTTGGATTTCAGTTACAACACCAGAACCAACAGTTCTACCACCTTCACGGATAGCGAATCTAGTTCCGTTTTCAAGTGCAACTGGAGTAATTAATTCTACTGAGAATTCTACGTTATCACCAGGCATAACCATTTCAACACCAGCAGGTAATTCAATGATACCAGTAACGTCAGTAGTTCTGAAGTAGAATTGTGGACGATAATTAGTAAAGAATGGAGTATGTCTTCCACCTTCTTCTTTGTTTAATACATAAACAGAACATTTGAATTTCTTATGTGGAGTAACAGATCCAGGTTTAACTAAAACTTGTCCTCTTTCAACGTCATCTCTAGAGATACCTCTTAATAATACACCAGCATTGTCACCAGCTTCAGCTTCGTCTAGAGTCTTTCTAAACATTTCGATACCAGTAACTACAGTCTTTTGAGTGTCTCTTAAACCAACGATTTCAACTTCGTCATTTAAATGTAATACACCACGTTCAACACGTCCAGTAACAACTGTACCACGTCCTGAGATAGTGAATACGTCTTCAATTGACATTAAGAATGGTTTATCAGTTTCTCTTGGAGGAGTGTCAATATATTCATCAACAGCGTCCATTAAGTCATGAATAGCTTTAACAGAAGCAGGATCTCCTTCAAGTGCTTTTAAAGCTGATCCTCTAATGATTGGGCAGTTTCTATCGAAACCATATTCATCTAATAAGTCTCTGATTTCTTCTTCAACTAAGTCTAAGATTTCAGGATCGTCAACTTGGTCGATCTTATTCATGAATACTACGATTTTTGGAACACCAACTTGTCTTGATAATAAGATGTGTTCTCTAGTTTGTGGCATGCAACCATCAGCAGCAGAAACTACTAAGATAGCTCCATCCATTTGAGCTGCACCAGTGATCATGTTCTTAACATAGTCAGCATGTCCAGGACAGTCTACGTGTGCATAATGTCTTTTTTCTGTTTCATATTCGATATGAGCAGTATTAATAGTAATACCACGAGCTTGTTCTTCTGGTGTACCATCGATATCAGCATATCCCATTACATTCTTTGAGAATTCTTTAGAAATAGCAGCTGATAAAGTAGTTTTACCATGGTCAACGTGTCCGATTGTACCAATATTAACATGTGGTTTACTACGATCAAATTTTTCTCTTGTCATAATAAAATTCCTTTCTTTCTTGTCTTATAACATATATTATTTTATCTAATACTTAATCATAAATCAAGTACTTTTTAGTTAGCTGAGTTTTTCTTGATAATTTCGTCAGCTATATTTTTTGGAACTGGTTCATAAGAATCTTTAAACATTTGGAATACTCCACGTCCTTGAGTATTAGATCTTAAGTCTGTAGCATATCCGAACATTTCAGATAATGGAACCATAGCTGTAATTCTTGTCTTAACTCCAAGTGCTTCTTGACCAACTGGTCTACCACGTCTTGATGTTAAGTCTCCCATTACATTACCAACATACTCTTCAGGTACATCTACTACAACCTTCATTATAGGTTCTAGTAAGATAGCCTTACATTTATCTTTAGCAGCTTTTAAAGCCATAGAAGCAGCAATCTTGAATGCCATTTCTGATGAGTCTACTTCATGGTAAGAACCATCATGTAGAGTAGCTTTAATATTAACTAATGGATAACCAGCTAATATACCACCAGCTAAAGCTTCTTGTAATCCCTTATCAACAACCGGAATGTATTCTCTTGGAACAACACCACCAACTACTGCATCAACGAATTCATAGTCAGATTCTTTATTTGGTTCAAACTTAATCCAAACATGTCCGTATTGTCCACGACCACCAGATTGTTTAACATATTTACCTTCACAGTCACCAGGAACAGTTATTGTTTCTCTATAAGCAACTTGTGGAGCACCTTGGTTACATTCTACTGAGAATTCTCTTCTTAATCTATCAATAATGATATCTAAGTGTAATTCACCCATACCTGAAAGGATAGTTTGTCCAGTTTCAGTATCAGTCTTACATCTTAAAGTAGGATCTTCTTCAGTTAACTTTTGTAATGCGATAGCCATCTTATCTTGATCTGCTTTAGATTTAGGTTCAATAGCTATATCAATAACTGGTTCTGGGAATTCCATACCAGACATGATTGCGAAATTCTTTTCATCACATAATGTGTCAGCTGTAGTAGTATCTTTTAAACCAACAGCAGCTGCAATTTCACCAGCATATACTTCTGTAATTTCTTTTCTTTCATTAGCATGCATTTGTAAAATACGTCCTATTCTTTCTTTTTCACCCTTAGTAGAGTTTAATACATAAGAACCAGCACTTAATTTACCAGAGTAAACTCTGAAGAATGCTAATCTACCAACGAATGGGTCAGTCATAATCTTGAATGCAAGTGCAGTGAATGGTTCATTGTCACTTGGATGTCTTAATATTTCATTACCATTCTTATCAACACATTTAATAGCTTCTACATCTGTTGGAGCAGGTAAATAGTCTATTACTGCGTCTAATAATACTCTAACACCCTTATTAGCTAAGGCATCAGAACATAATACGGGGAAGAACTTAGCAGAAAGAGTTCCTTTTCTGATAACTGCTTTTAATTCGTCTTCAGTTATTTCTTCACCGTCTAAATATTTCATCATGAATTCATCATCGAATTCAGCAACAGCATCAATTAATTTTGATCTGTATTCTTTAGCTTTGTCTAACATGTCAGCAGGTATTTCAACTTCGTCCATGTTTTCTTGTTCATCACCTTTGAACATGAAAGCTTTCATCTTAACTAAGTCAACAACACCAGCAAAGTCAGCTTCAGCACCAATAGGTAATACGATAGCAGCTGCATTAGCACCTAATCTATCTTTAACAGATTGTAATGACATATAGAAGTCAGCACCAATCTTACCCATCTTATTAGCACATACCATTCTTGGTACGTTATATTCGTTTGCTTGTCCCCAAACTGTTTCAGTTTGTGGTTCAACACCAGCATTAGCATCAAGTAAAGCGATAGCACCATCTAATACTCTTAATGATCTTTGAACTTCAATTGTGAAGTCTACGTGACCTGGAGTATCGATGATATTTAATCTATGATTCTTCCAGTAGCAAGTAGTTGCTGCAGAAGTTATAGTTATACCTCTTTCTTTTTCTTGAGCCATCCAGTCCATTTGTGATTCACCATCATGTGTTTCACCAATTTTATGAGTTACACCTGTAAGGTATAAAATTCTTTCTGTAGTAGTAGTTTTACCAGCATCGATGTGAGCCATGATACCAATATTTCTTAATTTATCAATACTTATATCTCTTGCCATTGTAATCCTCCTACCATCTCATGTGTGCAAATGCTTTATTAGCTTCTGCCATTCTGTGAGTATCTTCACGTTTCTTAACAGCTCCACCTGTTCCATTTGCAGCGTTTATAATTTCATTGGCTAATTTATCAACCATAGTTTTACCATTTCCTAGTCTAGCATAATTCACTAACCATCTTAGTGCTAATGTTTGACCTCTTTCTTCACTAACTTCAATTGGTACTTGAACGTTAGATCCACCAACACGACGATTTTTTACCTCTAGAGCTGGTTTAATATTTTCAAGAGCTTTTTCGAATACTTCGATTGGTTCTTCTCCAGTTCTAGCTTTGATTTGATCAAAAGCTCCGTATAAAATCTTTTCAGCTGTACCTTTTTTACCACTCTTCATAACGGCATTAATTAATCTTGTAACAACTTTAGATTTATATATAGGATCTGGTAATACGTCACGTTTTTCAGCACGTCTTTTACGCATATTATTTTTCCTCCTTATATATTATTTTATTTAGGGCGTTTTGCACCATATTTAGATCTAGCTTGTTTACGATCTTTAACACCTTGAGTATCTAATGCACCACGTACAATGTGATAACGAACACCGATTAAGTCTTTTACACGACCTCCACGGATTAATACTACTGAGTGTTCTTGTAAATTGTGTCCTTCACCTGGAATGTAAGTATCAACTTCTCTTCCGTTAGATAACTTAACACGAGCGAATTTTCTTAACGCTGAGTTTGGTTTCTTAGGAGTCTTTGTACCTACAACTGTACAAACACCTCTCATTTGAGGATGGTTAGTATCAGTAAGCTTCTTTTCCATTGAGTTTAAACCAAAGTTTAATGCTGGAGATTTAGCTCTTCTAGTTTTATGACCTCTACCTTTTCTTACTAATTGATTAATAGTACTCATATATGATTCCTTTCTATATACACACATCCTGGTGTATCAAACATTCTCTAAAATTAGGTTCTACCTAGGCAGAACCGCTTTTTAAACAATTAATAATATATCACTTATAGTCAACTAAGTCAACATTATTTTTTACTATTTTTTATAAGACATTTTTAGTTGTTAATCTACTAATGTTTCATAGTTATTACACTTAATATAAGGTTTATAAGTATAGTTATCAACAACTCTTTTTATTGTGATAAAACCATCGCATGTATCATCATTTACCTTATTATTCTCTAAGAATTTATCTTCAATAATCTTATCTAGTTTTATTTGAATTGATTCTCCACTTACAAGTGATACTTTATCTGTTACAACATATGATTTAGCTATTTCAATCATATCATTTTCTAATGCCATATAATCTTTAATTCTATTTTCAGTCATTAAACCCATATATAATAGACATCCAGTTAAGAATACTACAAATATAGTCATGAATATTGTTAGCTTCTTCATATTATCACCTATAAAATATTATAACATAAAAAAACTCGTATAATACGAGTTTTAATTATTAGAATTAAGCTAATTCTACAGTAGCGCCAGCTTCTTCTAATTTAGCTTTAATTTCGTTAGCTTCTTCAGCAGGAACGTTTTCCTTAATGTTTCCACCGTTATCAGCTATAGCTTTAGCTTCAACTAAACCTAAACCAGTAATTTCTCTTATAACTTTGATAACTCCAATCTTAGAAGCTCCACAGTCTTTTAATACTACAGTTTTAGCAGCATTTTCTTCAGCAGCATCAGCAGCAGCAGGAGCAGCAGCAACAGCTACAGCACTTGGATCAACACCAAATTCTTCCTTCATAGCGTCAACTAATTCTTTAATTTCTAATAATGTCATTTCTTTTAATCCAGAAATAAATTCATCTTTTGTAAATTTTGCCATCTTTCATACTTCCTTTCTTAAATTACTTGTTTTCCTCACCTAATTGTTCGGCATATAAATTAAGTGCAATAGATAGATTTCTTACGTGTTCTATCAAACCACCGGCTAACATAGTAAGTAAACCTTCTCTTGATGGAATACTTGCATAACCCTTAATTGTATCTAAGTCTACTACTTCACCATTAACAATACCTGAAACGATTTCAATATTGTCATGATCTTTTGCGAATTTAGAAACTATCTTGATTGGTTCTAACATTTCTTTACCAAATACAATAGCATTTGGACCTTCAAGATATTCATCTAGGTTGATGTTCATATCATCTAAAGCTCTTTTTACAAGAGTATTCTTGTAAACTTTTACTTCACTGTCAACATCTTTTAGTTCTCTTCTTAATGATTGCATATCAGCAACAGTTGATTGAGCATATCTAAATAAAATAATAGATTCAGAATCTTTAACCTTACTAGCTATTTCATCAATTGTAGCTTGTTTAGCGTTAAGAACTTTTTCGCTTGCCATATATGTCCTCCTTACAATTTTTCTATAAAAAAACTTTCCACGCGGAAAGTTTATAATCTAAAGACTATTTAACTCTCCCTCGGTAGGATAATTAAAATACTCATCGTATTCCCTACTGTCTTCGGTACTCGTTTTTTTAACAATTAATAATTTAACACATAATTAATTACATGTCAATTGAATTTAAGTCAACATGAATACCAGGACCCATAGTTGAGCTTAATGAGATATTTTGAATATATTTACCTTTTACTGTTGCAGGTTTAGCTTTAACTATTTGAGCAATAACATAAGCGATATTTTCAACTAATTTGTCAGCGTCAAATGAAACTTTACCTACCATTGAATGAACATTACCATATTGGTCTGCTCTATATTCAATCATACCTTTTTTAACATCTTCTACAGCTTTTGCAGGATCTGCAGTAACTGTACCAGTCTTAGGGTTAGGCATTAATCCTCTTGGTCCTAAGATCTTACCAATTCTACCTAATAAAGGCATCATATCTGGAGTAGCAATGATTACATCATATTCAAACCAGTTTTCTTTAGCAATCTTATCAATTAAATCTTGTTCACCAACAAAGTCAGCTCCAGCCTTTTTAGCAGCTTCAGCAGCAGAACCCTTAGCTAAAACTAAGATTCTCTTTGTCTTACCATTACCATTAGGTAATACTAATGAACCTCTTAATTGTTGATCGGCCTTTTTAGTATCGATGTTAAGTTTAACAGCAACTTCAACAGAAGAATCGAACTTAGTTACAGATGTTTTCTTAACTAATTCAACAGCTTCAGTTAAAGAATAAGCTTTGTTTGCTTCAACTAATTTTGAAGCTTCCACATATTTCTTTCCGAATTTTCTCATCGTATTTACCTCCAATCGTGGTTTATTAGCGGATTTTTGTTATATTTATTAATTATAATTATTCTTCTTCTGATTTCTTTTCAGTAGTTACTTCAACTTCAACGTTAGTATCAGCAGCAGATGCTTCCATTTCTTCTAATGCAGCTTCTCTCTTAGCAGCTTCAATTTCTTCAGCTTTAGCTTCCATAGCTTGTTCAGCTAATTCTGCATCATTAACACCCTTAACTGCAACACCCATATTTCTAGCTGTACCTTCGATAATCTTCATTGCAGCATCAATATCGTATGCATTTAAATCTGGCATTTTTGTTTCAGCAATCTTTCTAACGTCATCTTGAGTTAATGTAGCAACTATTTCATTAGCTCCCTTACTACTTGCCTTTTGAATCTTAGCATATTGCTTAATTAATTTAGCAGCAGGTGGAGTTTTTAATACGAAATCGAATGTTTTATCAGTATAAACTGTTAATTCTACTGGAATAACATTACCCATTTTATCTCTAGTAGCATCATTGTACTTAGAGCAGAAATCTTGAATATTGATTCCTAATGGACCTACAGCAGTACCAACTGGTGGTGCTGGAGTTGCTTTACCAGCTTCGATTTGTAATTTTACTTTTCTAAAGACTTCTTTTGCCACGTAAAACACTTCCTTTCAGTTTTTTCGCGTTTGTGGTCATGGGCAAATCCGCATTTCCCTCCCACAAATAAACACTAAATAAACAATTTAGCAATTAAGATAATAACATTAAACAAGTCAAATATCAAGTTTTTTAGATTATTTTGTTCTATTTTTATTAATTTTATATTCAGATATAGTTTTCTCTGTTATTTCTCTCATTTTATATATTGTTTCCCATACATCTTCTATAGGATATATACGCATATTACTAATTGCTTTAAATAAATCATTCCAACAAACATATAAATCATGGTCTATTAATTCAATTTGATGTAATAATTCATGACTTCTTTTACCTAGGTATGCACATTTTCAACTGTTGCTTCAATTGATTTATTATCTTTAATTAATTCTTCTCTTTTAGTTATATGGTGATAACTAGGTTTATTATCTTCAGTTATTAAATATCCCATCCAATCATATCTATTAGCTATATTTTTATAATAGATTTTTTTCATTTCTTTTAATACTATTTGTCTTTTTTTAGCTTTATTCATAATATCCCCTTCTCAAGTGATGTATTATACAAATAAAAAAGAAGGATATCAAATCCTTCTAATTATCTAACGTTAACTTGGAATAATTCAACTTCAACTGGAGTTTCTTGTCCAAATAAGTCGATTAATACATTTAACTTGTTATTAGCTGTATCTACGCTATCAATCTTACCAGACATACCTTTGAATGGTCCATCGATAATATCAACTTGAGTACCAGCTTTAAGTTCAGCATCAACATCAACTCTAGACATACCCATGCTAACAAGTATTTTATCTATTTCTTGTGGTTTCAATGGTGTAGGTTTAGCACCTTTTCCTGATGATCCAATAAATCCAGTAACACCTGGAGTATTACGTACGATATACCAAGCTTCATCACTCATAATCATTTCAACAAGGATATAACCTGGGAACATTTTTTTCTTCTTCTCTTTTTCTTCACCTGATTTAGTTTTTTCAATAACTGTTTCTTCAGGAATAACTACTCTAAAGATATAATCTTCAAAACCCATAGATGCAGCACGCATTTCAAGTTTTTCTTTTACTTTAGCTTCATGTCCTGAATAAGTGTTAACAACATACCATAATTTTTCCATATTCAACTACCCCTTTAATCCTGTTATTAATGAGAATAAGAAATTTATTAAAAAGAAGAACCCTGCAAAGAATAATACAAATACTAATACAGCAATAGTATATTTAGTAACTTCTTTAGCAGATGGCCATCTAACTAAACGCATTTCAGCTCTTACTTGTCCTCCAAATGTATCAGTAGAACCAACTAAACTTCTTTCTTTCTTAGCTTCTTTAATCTTAGCATTTAATTCTTTAACTTTATTCTTGTCTTTATTTTTCTTAGCTTCATACTTTTCATCAATTAACTTATCAATGATTACTTCATATTTTTCTTTTTCTGCTGCTATTTCAGCTTTTCTAGCAGCTCTCTTTGAAACTTTAACTTTTACTTCTGTTTCTTTAACTTCTTCAGTTTGCTTTTTTGCCATTTTTACCACCCTTATAATTTATTGTATAAAAAAAACACTTCCGTGTACACACATAATATAACACGGAAATATTTAATAATCAATATAAATCTTTTAATTTCTTTCTTATACGATATACATAGTCATATATGCTCTTAACTGATACATTTAAGATACCAGATATATCTTCATAAGAGAAATTATGTAATATAAGTTTATATATCTCTAACTCTGTTGGAGATAATAACTCTTTTATCTTTTGAAGTAATACTTTTGTTTCTTCTTCATCTTCTATAATATCTTCAGGTGTGACTCTATCACTTACAGTATCACCAAGTGATATATCTTCAGCTATTTTATCATCTAATGAAATCATATCCTTAAGCATTTTCATCTTTGCAGTAGAATGTTTCTTAACATAGTTTTCTACTCTTCTTTCTACACATAAAGAAATAAATGTAGGAAGATTAGATTCTTTATTATAATCATAAGAATATAATGCATCAGAGAAACCTAATAAAGCTTCTTGAGTCAACTCCTGCATATCAATAGATAAATAATAAGCACTCTTCTTATACTTATTAATTATTATATCTACTATGTACTTATATTTATCATATAATACATCTCTTGCTTCTTCAGACTTATCATTCATATTATCAATTAATTCATTATCTTGATAATCCATTTATATTAGTCTCCTATTCCGTATATTAATATTCCTGCAGCAACTGATGCATTCAATGA
>Ga0247611_10003298_pt1 | contig 24133 bp, 20 predicted proteins | sample 177DNAGHGhighgp2_FD_192422 | JGI IMG/M metagenome (GOLD analysis project Ga0247611, IMG submission 192422) | Sheep rumen microbial communities from Palmerston North, Manawatu-Wanganui, New Zealand - 1770 DNA GHGhigh gp2 | ecosystem: Host-associated > Mammals > Digestive system > Stomach > Rumen... | reverse complement strand
ATCAAGAGTGGCAATATGTCTCAAGACCTTACCCCGTCAGATGCGATGCAGGAAAATAGTGCCACGGCCGCTGCGATGGGCACCACCCTGTGGTTTACCAAGGAGGACTTTGACAATAAAGTTCCACAGGCTTTGATGGCTGCTGGTCAATACACCATCTGCTTCAATCTGATCGATTACATTGACAAGATCCAGAAAGATCCGACCAACCTCTCGCCCGCCCATCAGGCCATCATTGCCCTGAGACCCAAGCTCATGGAAGCCTGGAAAAAGTTCAAGGAAAATCCCCAATGGATGCTTCCCAAGTGACAATTCCATGACGAGGTCACTGCCAAGCTCTATAACCCCATGCGTTAGCTGGCGCATGGGGTTACTGTTTATAGTGAATATTTCACTCAAGATGGTAGATAAGTTGAATTTTCATTAAAAAAAATCAATAATTATGTTGTTGCATTTGTAGATTATCACTATCTTTGCAACTCAAACCAACTTTTAAGTATATATTTTTATGGAGACAACAACTATTATTAAAAAACCAAGAAAAAAGAAAGTACTCGTGAAAAGAAAACGTGACCGTTTACAGTTGATCACTGATCTGATCAAGACAAATTGCATCGGTAGCCAGAGTGAGTTGGCCGATATGTTGCGTGATCACAACATCAACGTGACTCAGGCAACCTTGTCGCGCGACTTGAAGGCCTTGAAGATCTCCAAGGTAGCCACCGACCGCAATACATACATGTATATTATTCCTGACAGCAATCAGCTGCAAGACAGGCTGCTGAGTATGCGTCAGACCGATGCTCATGCTGCAAAGCAGGTGGGGCTGGTGTCTGTCACGTTCTCGGGTAACATTGCTGTCATCAAGACTCGCAATGGCTATGCACCGGGTTTGGCATACGATATTGATATGAGCCGTCCTCCCGAGATTTTGGGTACGATTGCGGGTGCCGACACGGTAGTAGCAATCCTTGCCGAGGGCGTAACTCAAGATCAGGCCAAGGCTGTGTTTGAGCAGTTTATGCCCAAGAACTCGTCTCACGACGTGTTTGCTTCCAATGATTAAAGTCGGGATTACTGGATGCGGAACCCTGCGTGCTGCCGAGCTGGTGCGCATACTCATCAATCACCCTGATGTAGAATTACGTTGGGCTGTGGGGGATGTACCCTCAGGATCCCGTCTCGATGAGATCGTAACGGGCATAGTGGGGGAGTGTGACATGCGGGCTAACATGGAGGGTTCACTTGACGAGGTGGATGTTGTGTTTGTCTGTGACACGATGGACACGGCATCTTCGGCACTTGAAAAACTCGGATTGCCCGAAACAATCCGCATCATCGACCTGAGTGGAAGTCACAATCTGAACCATGGGACAGATGCTCCCTGGAAGTATGGCTTGTCCGAGATGCAGCGACGCGTGCTTGTGCATGAGACCCAGCGCGTGGCGATTCCGGGAAATGCCGCAGCAGCATCATTGCTTGCTGTGATGCCTCTGGCCCGCAACTTGATGCTCAATAGCCCGATTGACATTGACGTGGCGGTGGGTGACGTGGCGTTCCTGGAGGGGGGCGAGACGATTGATGGCATGGCTGTTGACGCGTGGGCAACCACCCAGCGGCAAGAGATTGAATTGGCTCTGCGTCAGTGCCAATCGAGTTTCAATCAACCAGTCAACGTGACTGTTCATCGTGGTCCCGAGCGTCGAACGCTTGCTGTAAAAGTCCGCCTCAAGTGTGGTGTTGATGGAGAGACGATAGGTCAACTGTATGACCAATACTATGATGACCACAACTTTGTCTTCATTGTTGACCGTCCCATCATTGCTGCCGATGTGGAGAATACTAACAAGTGCCTCCTTAGCCTTGAAAAGGACGAGCGTGCAGGGTGGATCACCGTGCATGCCATGATGGACTACCTGCTCAAGGGTACAGCGGGAAATGCTGTGCACATCATGAACTTGATGTTCGGCTTGCATGAGCGCGCAGGATTGTCACTCAAGGCGACTGGTTGTTAAATTTGCATTATACACATTATATATAATATAAATTACCACAATAAATACCATTAAGTTATGTCAGTGAATAAAGTCATTCTTCTGGGCCGTGTGGGTAAAGACCCGGATGTGCGCTATGTCGCACAGAATCAGCCTGTAGCATCATTCACGCTCGCTACTACCGACCGCGCTTATACCAATGCCAACGGGGTCCAGGTGCCCGAGCGAACAGAGTGGCACAACATCGTGATGTGGGGCAAGAACGCCGAAGTTGCAGAACGTTACATCCGCAAGGGTACACAGATTTACCTTGAAGGTCGCTTGCGCACTCGTGCATGGGAGGACCGTAATCAGGTGAAGCGCTACACTACCGAGATTTATGTCGATAACTTTGAGTTGCTTGCCAGACCTGCCAATGCATCAGCTTCACAGCAGCAACCTGCTCAAAATCAGCAAGGTGGCAATGCGCCTTTCTAAAGTACTTTTTTAGCATAGTATAGAAAAACAATCGCGTGATTCCAGTGCCGGAGTAACGCGATTGCTTTTTTTTGTGGGGGTAGCTCAAAGTGAAGCAGAGTCCATTCTCTACAGGTACTTGTCGCCGAACTTGGCTTTCACATCGTTGACATACTGTTTGATTCTCTGCTCCTCGGCCATCGGGACGATGAGCAAGGCGTCATCAACATCGGCAACGATATAGCCTTCCAGTCCCGATGCCACCACCAGCTTGTCACCCTTGATGGCGACGATGTTGTCATGGCTGTTAAACATCAGGGCCTTGCAGTTCTGGGTGACATTGCCGTCCTTGTTCTTGGGCGAGTGGTCATAGAGTGACCGCCAGGTGCCCAGGTCATTCCACCCGAAGTCCACCGTCTCGACATATACGTTAGGCGCCTTCTCCATGACAGCAAAGTCGATGCTGATGCTGGGAGATGCCTCAAAGTTGGCATTAATATAGTCCATCTCTTGACTGGTACCGAAGAATGTAGCTCCCCTTTCAAAGACGGCATTCACCTCGGGGGCAAAACTGTTGAGCGCATTGAGGATGCTGTTGGCACTCCAGAAGAACATGCCCGAGTTCCAGAAGAATTCACCCGACTCAAGGAAAACACGTGCAAGATCCTCGTTAGGCTTCTCGGTAAAGGTTTTCACCGTTGAGAAATTGCCTTCAACAGCTTCTCCCACCTGGATGTAGCCATATCCCGTCTCGGGTCTGCTGGGCTTGATGCCCATGGTGACGAGTGCGTCATGTTTCTCGATAAAGTCAAAGGCATTGTTGACACTCTGCTTGAACTTTTCCTCGTTGATGATGAGGTGGTCGCTGGGAGCTACCATCATCTTGGCATCAGGGTTGATGGCCTTGATGTGGTGGGCGGCCCAGGCAATGCAGGGTGCCGTGTTGCGGCGTGTGGGCTCAAGCAGGATCTGGCGGTCCTTGATGTTGGGCAACTGTTCCTTGATGAGTGGCTCGTAGCTCTCGTTGGTGATCAGGAGGATATTCTCGATGGGTACGACACCGTCGATGCGGTCAAATGCCATCTGCAACAGGCTGCGTCCAGTACCGAAGAAATCGATAAACTGTTTGGGCATTGCGGCTTTGGAGAACGGCCAGAAACGGCTTCCAACGCCTCCGCACATGATAACGCAATATCGGTTGTTATCCATTGTGGTGGTATTGTTTTTTAAGTGATTGATATAAAGCAATATTTTTATTTGTCGCTCACAAAGGTACAAATAAAAATCCAAGAGTAGTGTAAGATGCGTCAGAAATGCTTGCCCGGTCAGCAATAGTATTGCACATTCTGCTGGTAATCAGTAGCCGTGCCGATTGTGAATCAAACATTTACTGTTCGTCGTAAAATATGGGCGGAGTGCGGTTGATACTCTGTTCAAGGGAGATGAGCGTCTCGGTAGCGGCGACACCCTCGATGTGCTGGATGCGGTCATTGACCAGCGACATGAGATGCTCGTTGTCGCGGGCATAGACCTTGATCATCATCGTGTAGTGTCCAGTCGTGAAGTGGCACTCCACGACTTCCTTAATCTTGAGCAACTCGGGCACCACGTTGCGGTACATGGAGCCCCTCTCAAGGGTCAGCCCGATGAATGTGCAGGTTGAGTAACCGAGTAACTTGGGGTTGACGTTGTAGCCAGAGCCAATGATGACACCTTCGTCAATCAGGCGCTGAATGCGCTGGTGCACTGCTGCGCGTGACACACCGCAGACTTGGGCCACATCCTTGCTGGGGATGCGAGCGTTATTCATTATAATTTCAAGAATCTTTTTGTCAAGAGTGTCAATCTTTTCCATGAAACCTAATTTTAATAACTACTTGCAAATGTAACTATTTTTTTTAATTAGTCTATAGAATTCAGTAATTTTTTTTAAATTATTTTTATGACAATGTTGCAATTTGTTGTGTATTAGGTATATAATGCCACTTGTCAAAGACGGTCGCTAAAGATGGATTGTGGTAGAGAGCGCATGTTATAGGTCGATGACATGGACTCGCCGTATGCTCCAGCCGAACGGATGGCTATGAGGTCGCCACGGCGCGTGATGGGTAAATGGCAGTCGCGCGAGAACACGTCGCTCGATTCACAGACGGGCCCAACGATGTCATAGGTGTCGATGGCGGTGTCGGATGATGTGAGGTTCTGGATCTCATGGTGGGCCTGATAGAGGGCTGGTCTGATCAGGTCGGTCATGCCTGCATCCACGATGGCAAATTTCTTGTTGCGGTTCTCCTTGATAAATATTGTGCGGCAGATCAGAGATCCGCACTGGCACACGATAGATCGGCCCAACTCAAAATGGAATTGCTGTCCTGGCCTGGTATGGAGATGCTGCTTGAATATATCAAAGTATTGTTTGAAGTCGGGAATCAGGTGGTCATCGGGTGCTGAATAATCCACACCCAATCCGCCTCCCATGTTGATCATCTGGAAGCGGATGCCTTGTTGCTCAAAATGCTCTTGGATGTGGTTGACTGTTTCACAAAGCATCACGTAGGGGCGCATTGAGGTGATTTGTGAACCGATGTGGAAGTGTAATCCGAGTAACTCTATATGAGGAAGCTCTGTCGCCTGATTAACAACGGTTTCCATGTCCTCCAGTGGGATGCCGAACTTGTCCTCGGCTGTGCCTGTTGTGATGTACTTGTGGGTGTGGGCATCAATATCGGGATTGATGCGCAAGGCGACTCTTGCGGTCTTGCCCATTTCACCTGCAAGGGCATTGATTACCTCCAGTTCAGGTACCGATTCCACATTGAAACAACCGATTTCCTTCTCCAGTCCCAGCCTGATTTCCCAATCGGTTTTCCCAACTCCTGAATAGGTCATTTCCTGAGGGTTGAATCCTGCGTTGCAAGCGGCCTGTATTTCCCTTCCACTCACGAGGTCGGCTCCAATTCCGGCATTAGCTATCTCGCTGATTATGCGATGGTTGCCATTTGCCTTGATGGCATAGTGGACCTTGTAAGGGTAGCCTTCAATCTGCTGGTTGATGGCGTCGAGAGTCGAGTGTAGCAGGTCCATGTCGTAGTAGTAGAACGGTGTTGGCACTGCCTGCATGGCACTCGCGGGAAAGTGGTAGTTCATCGTGTCGTGGGACATGAGATTAATGGATTTTGGTTATTAACTGTCAATGTGAAAATGCGATGCAAAATTATTGAAAATTTTATTGAAAAAGTATTTATGATTTATAAATTCTGTTAAATCAAGTCTTTTTTTCTATCACCTTTGATAGATTTCGTCTGGCCTTGGTCATCTTTGAAACTAAAAAGTCAACCATTTTTCGTCAAGAATTTTGACTTGTAAATTTCTGACAAGTATTGTTAAATATCTGGAAACCAATGACATTGTGTTATTAACAGCCCCCTGTTAATAAAAAATAACTTTTAGATTGTAAATTATCGTATTTGTGTTTGCAAATTATTTAAAAAAAAGTAGTAATTTTGAAGTCCCCAAAAAAGAGGGGTCAGGAGAACACTCAACGGCAAAAGTAAATAGCAATGGAACTTACTGTGTATCACATACCTGCGTTGCTCCGCGAGAGCATCATCGGGCTTGACATCAAGCCTGACGGCACCTACGTTGACGCCACCTTTGGTGGCGGCGGCCACAGTCGTGCTATCCTTGAGCATCTGGGCAGAGGCGGCCGTCTCGTCGGCATGGACCAGGATATGGATGCCTGGCAGAACCGTTTGGACGACGAGAGGTTTACATTTGCACACGGCAATTTTGCCTTCATCAAGAATTTCTTGCGCTACTATGGTATCGACAAGGTGGATGGCATTCTTGCCGACCTGGGTGTGTCGTTCCATCACTTTGATGCCGTTGACAGGGGTTTCACCTTCCGTGCCGATGCTCCGTTAGACATGCGCATGAATCGGGGTGCCTCATTCACTGCCCGTGACCTGTTGAACACCTACAGTGAGGAGCGTTTGGCCGATGTGCTGTACCTCTACGGCGAGCTGCGTCAGTCACGTCGCTTGGCAGCTGCCATTGTCAAGGCGCGCCCGTTAACGACCACTGGCGAATTGCTGAACGTCGTGCGCCCACTCGTCAAGCCCTCCCAGGAGAAGAAAGAGCTGTCGATGCTCTTTCAGGCCTTGCGCATCGAGGTGAATGGTGAGCTTGACGCTTTGCGTCAGCTGCTTGCCCAGTCTCTTGAGGTGCTCAATCCTGGAGGACGACTTGCCATCATCACCTATCACTCGCTTGAGGACCGCTTGGTCAAGAACTTCATGCGCAGCGGCAATGTCGAGGGCAAGCAGGAGAAGGACTTCTATGGTCGCGTCAACACGCCATGGCGTGTCATCACGGGCAAGGTCATCGTGCCTGATGCCGATGAGGTGGCACGCAATCCTCGCTCACGCAGTGCCAAGCTGCGTGTTGCCGAGCTGTTGCCCGCCTCAACAGGCAATTCTCATGAATAATCACCCCAAAAATAAGTATATAGCATCAAGTCACACCACATCAACACAAGAAACACTATGAGTGAAAAAAAGAACAACGCTTCAGCAACAGGAAAGAAGGCTGGAAAAGTCATCATCCAAGGCCGCATTTTCTCGCTTGAGTTTTTCAAGCGCAACTGGGTCTATGTTGTCTTTGTCATGGCGATGGCACTCGCCTACATCGGCAACAAGTTTGCATGCCAGAGCAGTATGGAGGAGCTCTTGCAGTTGCAGAAGACCGACCTCGTCAATGCCCAGACCGACCTTGTGAGCGCCAGCGCCAAGTACAACTCGATGATACGCGAGAGTGAGATGGTCAAGCTCATCAACGAGCGTCATTTGGGCCTGGCAGCACCGCTTGACCCGCCATACGTGTTGACATCCAAGTAAAACAGAAATACCCCAACAAAAAAAGATTAAGCTTATGGCATCAAAACAGAACAACAAACGGCACATCCTGTGGCGCTATGCGCTGGTGGTGGGAATGATGCTCCTATTCTCGTTCCTGATCGTCTGGAACCTGTTCAAGCTCACCGTGGTGCAGGCCCCGTTGTGGAACAAGAAAGCCCACACGGTACTTGACAGTACCATCTATACGCCCCCCGAGCGAGGCAAACTGCTGGCAGATAACGGCACCGAACTGGCCGCTAATCTGGAATTCTATGTGGCACGCATCGACTGGCTATCCGAGGGTATCAAGAACGATACCGTCAAGAAGTATATAGGCCCCTTGTGTGACAGTCTTGCCGCCTTTGACACCACGATGACGGCAGCGCAGTGGCGTGCCAAGTTGCTGGGTGACCGACAGGCCATCCTGGATGCTGCCGATTCCAAGAAGAACAAGAAACCGCGCAGGAACCATGCCTATCGCCTGTTCCCGCAGATGCTCACCCACAAGGAGTATAAGCGACTGCGCAGCTTCCCCCTGTTCAGGAAGCCGATGAACGAGTCTGGCTTCTACAGCGAGAAGATACCTCGTCGCACCAAGCCCTACGGCTCAATGGCAGCACGCAGTATCGGTAACCTCGACAGCACGCGCACTCACGGCATCTCGGGTCTGGAGCGAGCCCTTGACACCTTGCTCTATGGCAAGCCCGGCATCGCCCACTACCTGCAGTTGACCAATGCCATCGCCCCGGTGGAGATTGTGCCGGCAGTCAAGGGATATGATATCACTACGACCATCAACGTCCAGTTGCAGGACATCGTTGAGCACGAACTCAACGACATGTGCATCGAGACGGGTGCCGAGTGGGGCACTTGTGTGCTCATGGAGGTGGCGACTGGCGATATCAAGGCCATCAGCAACCTCAAGCGCAGCGAGGATGACCCCAACGTCTATGTCGAGGGCATCAACTATGCCGTGCTGGGCTTCGAGCCTGGTTCGGTGGTCAAGACCATATCGATGATGGTGGCACTTGAGGACGGCATCGTCACCGATATCGAGAAACCGTGGGTGACGGGCTCATCGTGGGCCTATGCCGGCGGTAACCCCATCACCGACTCTCACGGCGGAGCCACCAGGACAGCCCGCCAGATCATCGAGACCTCGTCCAACATCGGCATGGCGAAAATCATCACCCAGAAGTATGGCTCCAACCCGCCAGCTTTCAAGGCTCGCCTGGAAGGGATGGGCTTCTTTGAGCCCTTCCATCTGGGTATCGCCGGTGAAGAGACGCCCGTCTTCAGCAAGGCCGATGTGAAGGACGGTGGACGCGTGGTGCTCTCTCGTCAGGCCTACGGCTATGGTACCAGGATTCCGCCATTGTGCACTCTGGCGATGTATAACGCCATTGCCAACGATGGCAAGTATGTGCGTCCTCGCCTGTTCACCAAGCTCTCGCGTGCTGGGGAGCCCGACTCGATTATCCCGGTGTCCTATATCCGCAAGCAGGTCTGCTCGCCCGAGAATGCCCGCAAACTGCGCTTGATGTTGCATGACGTGGTGTGGGGCGACCATGGCACGGCACGCCACTGGGTGCAGGACTCCATGGTGGAGATTGCCGGCAAGACGGGAACCGCCTTTGAGGTCATCAACGGCAAGTATGGGGCCAGAAAACGTCTCGCCTTCTGCGGTTTCTTCCCCTATGAGAAACCCAAGTATTCCTGCATCGTGCTGATGCTCGGTGCTGACCGTGGCGCCGGAGCCAGCAGCGGCATGGTGCTCAAGAATATTGCCCGCAAGATGTATGCCCACGGCCTGCTCGGCTCAACGCCCGATTATGCCGCGGTCAAGAGCAAGAATAAAAAGAACGCGCCCTCACAGGATACCAAGGTGCATCCCACGCTGTTTGCCTCGCTGAACGACAAGAAGTCTGCCCGGCTGCAACGTGACTTGGGACTGAAAGACTCTCACCGCTATGCACGCCCCGAGAAGGTGAAATCCGGTGTCCCCAAGGTCATCGGCCTTGACATCCGCGAAGCCATCCGCCTGCTGGAGGGATGTGGTCTCAAAGTGAGCTTTACCGGCTCGGGAATGGTAGTGGCTCAAAGTCTCACTCCTGGTTCCCATTATGCCCGTGGTGAGCGCATCAACCTGAAATTAAAGAACTCGTAAATCATCAAACAGATCATGAAAATATTATCACAATTACTCGTCGCCATCAAGCCACAGCAAGTGGTGGGCGATACCGAAGTTGAAATTACTGATGTCATCAACGACTCCCGTCAGGCCCGTGCAGGCGTGATGTTTATCGCTGTCAAGGGTGTTGCTGTCGATTCCCACCGCTTTATCGGCGACGTGGTCGCTGCCGGTGCCCGCGCCATCGTCTGTGAGGACATGCCCGAGCAGTTGAACGATGATGTCACTTACATACAGGTCGAGAATAGTGTCAAGGCACTGTCACGACTTGCCGATGAGTGGTTTGACCATCCATCCCGCCAGTTGAAACTCGTGGGCGTCACCGGCACTAACGGCAAGACGACGACTGCTACGCTGCTATACGAGATGTCGCGACTGATGGGTCACAAGGCTGGTCTGTTGTCAACCGTCAAGAACATCATCGACACTACCGAGCAAGAGGCCAAGCAGACTACGCCCGATCACTTGACTCTCAACCGCCTGTTGCACGAGATGGTACAGGCAGGATGTGAATATGCCTTCATGGAGGTGAGCTCCCACGCGTGTGTGCAGGGGCGCATCGAGGGCATCAACTTTGCAGGTGGTATTTTTACCAACCTTACCCGCGATCATCTGGACTTCCATAAGACGGTGGACAACTATATCGCTGCCAAGAAGATGTTCTTTGACGCCTTGCCCGCCGGTGCCTTTGCTCTCGTCAATGCCGATGACAAGGTGGGTGAAGTCATGTTGCAGAACACCCGTGCCAGCAAGTACCGCTACTCGTTGCGCTCGATGGCCGACTACAAGGGTCGCATCGTCGAGTCACGACTTGACGGTACCTCGCTCGAACTCAATGGCAACCAGGTGGAGGTGATGTTTACTGGACGCTTCAATGCCTACAACCTGCTGTCGGTCTATGGCGCTGCACTGCTGCTGGGCTTTGATCCCCAGGAAGTGCTCGTCAAGATGAGCATGCTGGTGCCTGTCGCTGGGCGTTTCCAGACGTTGCGCTCCCCTCGTGGCTATACGGCTATCATTGATTATGCCCACACGCCCGATGCCCTGGTCAATGTGCTCGACACCATCCGTGAGGTGGTCGGTGCCAATGGGCACGTCATCACCGTGTGTGGCTGTGGCGGTGACCGTGACGCCGGCAAGCGTCCCATCATGGCACGCGAGGCTGCCGTGCGCAGTGACAAGGTCATCCTCACCAGTGACAATCCCCGCACCGAGGATCCCGAGATGATCCTCCGTGACATGGAGAAGGGTCTGCCCGAGGATGCTCGCTCTTACACCCTGACGATTACCGATCGTCGCCAGGCCATCCGCACCGCGTGCCAGCTGGCCCAGGCGGGCGACGTCGTGCTCGTGGCGGGTAAGGGCCATGAGAACTATCAGGAAATCCAAGGCGTGAAGCATCACTTTGATGACCGTGAGCAGGTCGAAGCCGTGTTTGCCGACGAAACCGTTTGATTATCAACCACATTAAAAGCATAACGATATGTTATATCATCTTTTCCATTACCTTCAACAGTATCACGTCCCTGGGGCGCGACTGTTTGAGTATATCACTTTCAGGTCAGGCTTTGCCTTCATCCTGTCGTTGTTCATTGGCATCGTTATCGGTCGCCGCATCATTTTCAAGCTCAAGGAGCGCCAGATGTGTGACAAGGAGCGTGAGGAGAAGCTGGGTGGAAATTCTGCCAAGCAGGGAACTCCCACAATGGGCGGTATCATCATCATTATCTCAATATTGGTGCCTTGCCTGCTACTTGGAAAACTCAATAACGTTTACATGCTGTTGATGATTGTCTCCACCCTGTGGTGCGCAGCGTTGGGCTTTGCCGATGACTACATCAAGGTGTTCCACCACGACAAGCGAGGCTTGAAGGGCAAGTTCAAGATTGTGGGCCAGGTGGGTCTGGGCATCATCGTGGGTCTGGTCATGTACCTCAGTCCCGCTATCGTGATGAATGAGAACGTACACGTCACCAGTCGCAACGAGACGCCCGAACTCGTCGAGATTCACAAGTCACAGGCGGTGAAGGCGACCAAGACCACATTGCCCTTTGTCAAGAATCACAACTTTGACTACTCCTATTTCACCGGCTGGATGGGCAAGTATAAACAGTTGGGCGGATGGATCCTGTTCATCCTGGTGACCATCTTTGTCATCACGGCGGTGAGCAACGGTGCCAATCTGACTGACGGCGTTGACGGTCTGGCGACAGGTACCTCGGCAATCATTGGTGTTGCACTGGCCATCATGTGCTATCTGGGTAGCAACGTCATCTATTCATCCTACCTGAATATCATGTACATCCCGGATAGCAGTGAACTGGTAGTATATGCCGCGGCGTTCATCGGAGCGACCATCGGCTTCCTGTGGTACAATTCCTATCCTGCCCAAGTGTTCATGGGCGACACGGGCAGTTTGTGCTTGGGTGGTATCATTGCTGTGTTTGCAGTACTCATCCGCAAGGAGTGGCTCATCCCCCTGTTGTGTGGCATCTTCCTCATCGAGGAGTTGTCGGTCATCATGCAGGTGTGGTATGTCAAGCGTCACAAGGGGCAGAACATGCGACTGTTCAAGATGACGCCGTTGCACCACCATTTCACGGCCGATCCTGCCAAACTCACGTGGGACTACAAGATCAAGACGCCAGACCATCGCATCCCCGAGGCCAAAATCGTGATGCGCTTCTTCCTGGTGAGCATATTGCTGGCTGCGTTGACGTTTGTGACGTTAAAGATCAGATAATTAAGACGATACAAATTAACTTGACAAGATAATAAACATAAAGCGATGACTAAAAGATTAGTAGTTTTGGGCGGAGGCGAGAGTGGCGCTGGCGCTGCAGTGCTTGCCAAGGTCAAGGGCATGGAGGTGTGGCTGAGTGATGCTGGCAACATCTCGCAGACCTATAAGGACCTGCTCAACCAGTATAATGTCGATTGGGAAGAGGGCGGTCACTCTCCCGAGAAGATCCTCAATGCCGATGAGATCGTGAAGAGTCCCGGCATTCCTGACACTGCGCCGATGGTGGCTCAAGCCATCGAGCGTGGCATACCCATCGTGAGCGAGATTGAGTTTGCCAGCCGCTACACCGATGCCAAGATGGTGTGCATCACGGGTAGCAACGGCAAGACGACGACCACCAAGCTCACTTACCACATCTTCAAGAAAGCGGGTCTCAACGTGGGTTTGGCCGGCAATGTGGGCCGCAGCCTCGCACTCCAGGTAGCCACCGAGCATCATGACGTCTATGTCATCGAGTTGAGCAGTTTCCAGCTCGATAACATGTATGAGTTCAAGGCCAATGTGGCGGTCTTGCTCAATATCACTCCTGATCACTTGGACCGCTACGATTACAAGATGGAGAACTATGCGGCTGCCAAGTTCCGCATCACGCGCAACCAGACGGGTGAGGATTCTTTCATCTTCTGGAAGAATGACCCGATTATCGCCGAGCAGTTGCGCCACCATCACCTGGAGTCCCGCCTGCTGAGCTTCACGGCCGACGATGATGACCGCAATGCGGCATGGCTGCATGAGGGAACCCTCAACTTTGATGTAGAGGGTGACCACTGGGATATTCCGCGCGACCAGTTGTCGCTCAAGGGGTTGCACAACGTCTATAACACGATGGCTGCCGGTCTGTCGGCTCAAGTGTTTGACATTCGCAAGGACGTCATCCGCGAGGCTCTTGCCGACTTTGAGGCAGTACCGCATCGTCTGGAATATGTCGATACAGTGGCTGGCGTGCGCTATATCAACGACAGCAAGGCCACCAATGTGGATGCCTGCTGGTATGCTCTGGAGAGCGTCAATGAGCCTTGTGTGCTCATCCTTGGAGGCATTGACAAGGGCAATGACTATAGCCAGATCGAGCCCCTTGTCAAGCAGAAGGTGACCGCCATCGTCTGCTTGGGACTGGATAATGCCAAGCTTCATGCCTTCTTCGACGGCAAGGTGCCTGTCGTGACCGATGCCACGAGCATGACCGAGTGCATGGACAAGTGCCGTGCGCTGGCTCATGAGGGACACACCGTGCTGCTGTCGCCGTGTTGTGCCAGCTTTGACTTGTTCAACGGCATGGCTGACCGTGGCAACCAGTTCAAGGAGTGTGTCAAGAGATTTAAAGCTGAAGAATAATTCCCCCATAAAAAAGTCTGGTTGATTTATGTCTCAAAACGAAAAGCCAAATAAGTATAACGAGATTTCCAGGAAATATGGCGATCCCTGGATCTGGGGCATCTTCATCATGCTGGTCATCATCTCGATTATCGAGGGCTACAGCGCGTCAAGCCGTGAGGTGGCCAAGGCTGGCTTGTATGCCCCGCTGCTCAAGCAGTGCGTCTTTCTGGGAGTCGGTTCATTGATTGTGGTGGGCTTGTTGCGTGTGAACTACAACAATGCGATGTTCCTCTACATTGCCGTACCGATACTGGCACTATTCACGGTGTTCAGCCTTGTGTATGTCATGAAATTCGGTGACCTGGTGAATGGTGCGCGTCGTTCGATGACGATTATCAGGGGACTACCGTCAATACAGCCGTCGGAGTTCGCCAAACTCTCCATCGTCACGCTGTTGTCCTATATCTTCGCCAAGTCCCAGAAGAACCGTGACATCTCGGTCAAGGGACTGGTCTGGGCAGCAGTGGCTGTCGCCGTCTATGGCGGACTGATGTACAAGAGTGGTCTGACCAACGCCTTGCTGCTGGTTGCCATCAGCGGTTCAATGTTGCTCATCGGTGGTGCCAAGGCCAAGAAGATCGGTCTGATCATGGTGTTCTTCGGGGTCATGGTGGGCGCCATCTTTATCATCAAGAGCCATAATGACGAGAGAGAACAGCTGGTCAATGAGATGAAGGCTTCCATGCCTGGAGCCGACAAGGAAGAAGTGGAGGAAATGGTGGCCAAGGCACAAGCCAAGGGAGATGTGAACCGCACAGACATGCGAAAGAACCGCTTGAAAAAATGGCTCAACAGTGACTCCCTGGTTTATCAACCCATCACTGCCGAGAACCAGCAGGAGATGTTCTCCCGCATGGCCCTGGCTCATGGAGGATTGATCGGTGTGGGCATCGGTCATTCCCGTGAATGTAGCCGCTTGCCGCTGGCCTTCAGTGACTACATCTACTCGATCATTGTCGAGGAGACGGGTTTCTTCGGCGGGCTGTTTGTGTTGATGCTCTATCTGTCCCTGCTGGGCAGGGCGGCGATGATCGTGCGTCGCAGCAAGCGAGTGCTGCCGTCGTTGCTGGTCATCGGTATGGCGTCATTCATCACCTTCCAGGCCCTGTTCCACATTGCCATCAATGTGGGCGTGTTCCCCGTGTCGGGCCAGCCGTTGCCCTTGATCTCGATGGGCGGTTCGTCGATGATGGTCATCTGTGTCGCATTTGGTGTGATGTTGAGCGTTAGCCGCACCATCGCCAATCAAGGAAATAAGAAAAATAAGGCTGAAGAGACCGTCGTTATCGAGGGCCTTGATGCCGAGAATCCAACCGAAATACCTGTAAGAAATGTCTGGAAGTAAACAACAAAAACTCAACGTGCTCGTCAGTGGCGGTGGTACGGGAGGTCACATCTTCCCGGCTCTCTCCATTGCCAACGAGTTGCGCCGTCGTCATCCCGAGGCCAATATCTTGTTCGTGGGTGCTGAGGGTCGCATGGAAATGGAAAAAGTGCCCGCTGCGGGCTATAATATCGTCGGTCTGCCTGTCAGTGGATTTGACCGCAAGAACCTGTTGCGCAATGTCAAGGTCGTCGTTCGTCTGCTCAAGAGTATGACACTGGCGCGTAAGATTCTCAAGGACTTCAAGCCGGTCATCGCTATTGGCGTCGGTGGCTATGCCAGCGGTCCCATGCTCAAGGCAGCCCAGAAACAAGGCATCCCCACCTTGTTGCAGGAACAGAACTCATACGCTGGCGTGACAAACAAGCTGCTGGCTGCCAAGGCCGAGTGCATCTGTGTCGCCTATGAAGGCATGGAACGCTTCTTCCCCAAGGAGAAGATTGTGCTCACGGGCAATCCCGTCAGGCGCAACCTCTTGGAATGTGGTGCTACACCCGAGCAGGCGCGTCAGGCCATGGGCGTGGATCCTAACAAGAAGACGATCCTCATCATCGGTGGCAGTCTGGGGGCCCGCACTATCAACAATGCCGTCATCGATGGCTTGAAGAAGATCGGTCAAGCCGATGGCGTGCAAGTCATCTGGCAGACGGGCAAACTCTACGACCAGCAGTGCCGTGAAGCCTTGGGTGCCTCGGGCGTGAAAAACGTGGTGCAGATGCCCTTCATCAGCAATATGGATATGGCCTATCGTGCTGCTGACCTGGTCGTTTCACGCGCCGGCGCAAGCTCCATCTCGGAGTTGCAGCTCCTGGGAAAGGCCGCTATCCTGGTGCCCTCGCCCAATGTAGCCGAGGACCATCAGACCAAGAATGCCCTCGCGCTGGTCAATCGCGATGCCGCCATGATGGTGAGCGATGCCGATGCTGCCGCCAAGCTGGTGGATACCATGCTTGACACGGCACGCGATGCGGGGTGCATCGAGCGTCTGGGTTCTCATGTGTCCGAGATGGCCCTGCGTGATGCCGCCGAGCACATCGTCGATGAGGTGGAGAAAATTATCGGGCGATAGAGAATGCTGATTACGTGGTCCTTTAATCATTAGAAATTAGGAAAGACAATGAAAGAGTTTGATTCATTATACTTTGTGGGTGCCGGTGGTATCGGCATGGCTGCCCTGGAGCGTTATTTCCTCGCTCAGGGAAAGCGTGTGGCTGGCTATGACCGCACTCCCAGCGACTTGACCCACGCCTTGCAGCAAGAGGGTGTTCACATCGACTTTGACGAGAATCCCGACCTTATTCCCGACTACTGCCGCGATTCTGATCGCACGCTGGTGGTCTATACCCCCGCCGTCCCTGCAACCCATCAGGGATTGACCTACTTCCGCGAGCATGGTTTTGAGGTCGTCAAGCGTGCTGCCCTGCTGGGCGTAGTGACCGCCCACAGCAAGGGACTGTGCTTTGCCGGTACTCATGGCAAGACCACGACATCGAGCATGGCGGCTCACATCCTGCACAGTTCGGGTATCGGCTGCAACGCCTTCCTGGGCGGAGTGTTGCGCAACTATGACAGCAATTTCCTGCTCTCTGCCACCAGTCCCTATTCGGTGATCGAGGCCGACGAGTTTGACCGTTCTTTCCACCACCTGCATCCCCACATTGCTGTGGTGACATCGACCGACCCCGACCATCTGGACATCTATGGCACTCCTGAAGCCTATTTAGAGAGTTTTGCCCACTTCACCGAGCTCATCCAGCCCGGCGGTGCTCTCATTGTCCACACGGGATTGGCTTTGCAGCCCAGGGTGGGGGAGAACGTCAGGACCTATACCTATAGCCGTGATGAAGGCGATTTCCACGCCGAACGTATCCGCAAGGGCGACGGCGAAATCACCTTTGACCTGGTGACGCCATGGGAGACCGTGACCGACATCAGCCTGGGAGTGCCCGTCGATATCAACATCGAGAACGGCATCGCCGCCATGGCTGCTTGCCGTCTTGCCGATGTGCCCGTTGACGCTATGCGCCAGGCCATGGCAACCTTCATGGGGCCCAAGCGTCGCTTTGAGTTCTGGCTCAAGGAGCCGGGCAGCACGGGCAGGGTGATGATTGATGACTATGCCCATCATCCCGGCGAACTGCGTGCCAGCATCTCGTCGGTGCGCGACTTGTACCCGGGTCGTCGCCTGACGGTGATTTTCCAGCCTCACCTTTATACCCGCACCCGTGACTTCGCGCCCGAATTTGCCGCAGCGTTGTCACTGGCCGATGAGGTGATCATGCTACCCATCTATCCTGCACGCGAGGAACCCATTCCTGGAGTAACGAGTGAAATGGTGCTTGAACAGGTCACAAGTGCAAAAAAAATCATTTACTCCAAAGAAAATTTGATTGAGTCAATAAAATTGAGTAATTTTGACGTTTTATTGACAGCGGGTGCTGGCGACATCGCCAATCTGCTGCCACAGATATGCGTTGAATTCAAGAAGCAGAAGCGTTGAAACGACTGATACAAAATAGTATTCTCCTTGTGATGGCGGTAGCGCTCATCGCGGGTATGCTGTGGGCTCGTTACAAGTCCCAGGGCGAAACTTGTGCGTCGGTCGTGGTTCAGGTGATCAATGCCGACAGTACATCGTTTGTCACGCCCGAGGGCGTGCTCAGTGATCTGGAACACCAGGGATTGAAGTTTGTGGGCAAGCGCATGGTCGATATCAACGCTTCGGACGTTGAGGAAATCCTCGGCGAGTCGCCCTATCTTGAGTTTGCCGATATCGTGAAGTGCCCCGAGGGTAGGCTGTTGATCAGGGTGAGCCAGCTCTTGCCCGTGCTGCGCGTCTTTGACGGTGAAGATTCCTACTATGTGAATCGGGCCGGCAAGCGCATGGATGCGTCGATCTATTACCACACCGACGTCCCCGTGGTGCAGGGCCATTTCACCAAGCGTTTTCCTGCGACCAGGTTGTTGCCCCTCATCGACTATGTGGAGTCCGATTCCTTGTTGCGCGCGCTGGTGTCGATGTATTGCGTGCGTGACAGCAACAACATCATCATCGTGCCCCAGATCAGTGGTCATGTCGTCAATATGGGCGATGCATCGGATTTTGAGAACAAGTTTGCCAAGCTGCTGCTGTTCTATCGCGAGGTGATGCCCAAGCGCGGGTGGAACACATTTGACACCATCTCGGTGAAATGGAACCACCAGATCGTGGCGACCCGCCGTGTCAAGGCTGTGGTGCCCACCATCGAGTTTGATCCCGAGGATGACGAGCAGGCACCCGACATCAAGACGATGGACATGACATTGCTGCCCAAGGGCTCCAATGAGGGCAATGAGCAAGGCAATGAGTCTGACAAGAAGAAGGAGGACGAGGCTGCAAAGCCATCCACTACTACTAACTCTGGCAACAACAACCAGGCTAAGCCTGAAAAGGATAAGAAAAAGAATAATTAACAATTTGATAACAAAGAGATATAAAACCAAAATAAAAAATATAAATCATTTTTATGGAAAAGAACCAATATATCGTAGCACTTGAAATCGGAAGCTCTAAGATTGTTGGAGCTATCGCCGAGAAGACTTCGGCCGGATACTTGAGCGTCAGGCACCTGCAGGAAGAACGTCACCTGAACAGCGTGCGATATGGCATCGTGCAGAATGTGGAGAACATCAAGAGTAGCATCAACCGCATTCTCAAGAACCTCGAAGGCATGATTGACGGACGCGTGACTCAGGTCTATATGGGCGTCAGCGGCAGGTCACTGCACAGCATCGTCAGTGAAGTGAACCGCAGTGTGGGATCCACCGAGGCCATCACCCGTGAACTGATTGACCGCATCATCAAGGATGCAACCAGTACCCCTATCCGCAACTATGACACGATCGACATCGTGCCCCGTGCATACTATGTGGACAAGGTAGAAACCCCTAACCCCGTAGGCCAGTTTGGTTCGTCCATAAAAATCAAGGTCAACCTGATCGTGGCTAAGCCATCTCTCAAGTTGAACCTCAACCGATTGATGACCTTTGGCATCCCTGCCAAGGATTATATCGTTACGCCGCTGGCAGTAGCCGAGCAGATCCTGAGTGACAGCGATCGCGAGTTGGGCTGTATGCTCGTGGATATGGGTGCCGAGACCACTACGGTCGCCATCTACAAGAACAAGTCGTTGATCTACCTCAACACGTTGCCCCTGGGTGGTCGCAACCTCACGCGCGACGTGATGATCGGTACCCAGGCCGTAGAAGAGACTGCCGAGAATGTCAAGAAGAACATCAACAATCCGTTGGATCCCGCCAACGCCGACAATGTTGTCATCGAGGGCGTGAATGCACGTGAGGCTGCCAACTACATCAGTGCCCGCACCGGTGAAATCATCGCCAACGTCAACCAGCAGCTTGCTGATGCCGGCGTTTCCTCTGATGAAATCAAGAGCATCGTCCTCATCGGTGGTTGTGCCCACTTGAATGGCCTGAAGCAGAAGCTTGAGGATACCATCAAGATCAAGGTGCGTCTGGGTCAGAACCCGCCCACACTCAATATCCTCAACGGTGACATCAACCGCATGGAGTATATCGAGGTGTTCTCGCTGCTGGCAGCCGCTGCCGAGCGCATCGAGGAAGGCGAGACCTGTGTGGATCTCAATTCTGTCGGTCCCATCATTTCGGACGTTTATCAGCCCCATGATGATCAGCCCGTGGAGCCTGAGAGACCCGTTAAGAACAACCCAGGCAAGAAAAAGCCCAAATCGTCTAACGGCGGCAAGTGGAAAGCATGGAAGGACCGTCTTGTCGGTCTGATTTCCGAAGACGAGGATGCTGATGACGAGCAGTAAATTTTTCCTAATCACTACAACAAAATCAATCACAATATGGAAGAGAAGAACATTCAGTTTGGTGGGGAGCGCATGACCTCAGGTGCTGGCCACGATATCCTGTCCACACTCGATCAGAACTCAGGTTTCCAGGATAAGAACAAGCCGATGACCATCATCAAGGTGATGGGTGTCGGCGGTGGTGGTAACAACGCCATCAACCACATGTATATGCAGAATATCGAGGGCGTCTCATTTGTCGTCCTCAATACCGACAGGCAGCAACTCAACGAGTCGCCTGTGCCCAACCGCGTCTTGCTGGGCCCGAACACGACCCACGGACTCGGTGCCGGCAACATCCCCGAGACGGCACGCCGTGCCGCCGAGGAGAGCGAGGCCGAGATTGCAGCCCTCTTTGATGATGACACCAAGATGGTATTCATCACCGCTGGTATGGGTGGTGGTACCGGTACCGGTGCTGCTCCCGTCGTGGCACGCATCGCTCATGAGAAGGGTGTCCTCACCATCGGTATCGTGACGATTCCTTTCCTCTTTGAGGGACCACGCAAGATCCTCAAGGCCCTTGACGGTGCCGACGAGATGGGCAAGTATGTCGATGCCCTGCTCATCATCAACAACCAGCGTCTGACCGAGATCTATAAGGATCTGGACTTCACCAACGCCTTCGGCAAGGCCGATGACACCTTGACCATCGCTGCCCGCAGCATCAGTGACCTGATCACGGTCAAGGGTAAGATCAACCTCGACTTCAACGATGTGAACACGACCCTGCGCAATGGTGGCCCTGCCATCATCAGTTCGGGTTATGGTACGGGTGAACGCCGTGTGACCAAGGCTATCGGCAACGCCCTTGAGTCTCCCTTGCTCAAGAATCGTGACGTCTATGGCTCACGCAAGATCTTGATGAACTTCTACTACAACCCCGACAGCGAGGCACCGCTGCTCATGGAGGAGATGAACGAGATTCAGGAGTTCATGGCCAACTTTGACCAGGAGGTGGACGTGATCTGGGGTATGGCATTCGACTCCTCGCTTGCCGACCAGATCAAGGTGACCGTGCTTGCTTCGGGATTCAGTGTGTCGCTGGACAAGGAATCACCCATCTCGACGGTTTCGTCCAACGCCAGGCGCGAGCCTGTTGCCGTGGAGTCCAGGATGAGCGATGCCGACCGCCTCAAGGATGAGTATGGCGACAAGGCCATCAGTGAGCTCACGCTCAATCAGCTGCGTGCACGCTACTATGTGCTCACGCCCGATGAGTATGACGACGACGATGTCATCGACATGATCGAGAAGACGCCCACCTACAAGCGTAAGTCCGACTTCCGCAACCAGATCAAGGAACGCCAGCAAGCCGTCAGCCAGGAGAAGCCTGTCGAGGTTCCCAAGGCCAGCAAGCGCAGCGTCAGTGGCGATTCCCAGACGATTGACTTCGGCGAGAACTAACAATCACAAGAAAACCAATAGATAAGAAGCTAATAGCAACTATCAAATAAGAAATGCTGACATTACAACTCATCAACCAGGATCCTGAAGATGTGATCCGCCGTCTGGCAATTAAGCACTTTGACGGTCGTGAACCCATCATGCGCATCGTGGAACTGGACAAGCAGCGCCGTGCACTGCAGAAACAACGCGACGACAATGCCGCCGTGCTCAATAAAATGGCTGCCCAGATCGGGGCCCTCATGAAGCAGGGCAACCGTGACGAGGCCGAGAACGTAAAGGCTCAGGTGGCTGACCTCAAGACCGCCAACAAGGAGATTGACGATAACCTCACTGCTGCTCAGGACGAGATTACCAATATCCTGCTCAGCATCCCCAACGTCCCCTACAGTGGCGTGCCCGAGGGCCGCACTGCCGAGGACAACATCGTCGAGAAGACCGGTGGCAAGATGCCCGAGCTGGGCGAGGATGCCCTGCCTCATTGGGAGCTTGCCAAGAAGTATAACTTGATCGACTTTGACCTGGGCGTCAAGATCACGGGTGCTGGATTCCCCGTCTATGTGGGCAAGGGCGCACGCCTGCAGCGTGCCCTCATCCAGTTCTTCCTCGACGAGGCCGGCAAGGCTGGCTATCTTGAGATAGAGCCGCCCCTCGTGGTCAACGAGGCATCAGGACTGGGCACGGGACAACTCCCCGACAAGGAGGGCCAGATGTACCACTGCCAGGTGGACAACTTCTACCTCATCCCCACCGCCGAGGTGCCCGTCACCAACATGTATCGTGACGTCATTATCCCCCAGGAGGAACTGCCCAAGAAGAATTGTGCCTACTCGGCATGTTTCCGCCGCGAGGCAGGTTCCTATGGCAAGGACGTGCGTGGCTTGAACCGTCTGCACCAGTTCGACAAGGTCGAGATCGTGCGCATCGAGAAGCCCGAGAACTCCTATGCCGCCCTTGAGGAGATGAAGGATCACGTGCAGGGCCTGCTCGACAAGTTGGAGTTGCCCTGGCACATCCTGCGCCTGTGTGGCGGTGACATGAGTTTCACCAGTGCCATCACCTTTGACTTCGAGGTGTGGTCCGGAGCTCAGCAACGCTGGTTAGAGGTGAGCAGCGTCTCCAACTTCGAGACCTATCAGGCCAACCGCCTCAAGTGCCGCTACCGTGGCGATGACAAGAAGACCCACCTGTGCCACACCCTCAACGGCTCGGCACTCGCGCTGCCGCGCATCGTGGCTGCCCTGCTCGAGAACAACCAGACCAGCGAGGGCATCCGCATTCCCGCTGCCCTGCAGCGTTACACGGGCTTTGACATCATCGACTGACGCAACCCATAGTAGTCTCACGCTAAGGTGCCAAGCCGCTAAGGTTTTTAATAATAAAATTCAAGTTTCTAAAGTAGCTGCGCCACTTTAAAAACTTGAGGATTACGGATTAGGGATTAGAGATTAGTGAAGCGCGATGCATCGTTGTGAACAGATAAAACAAATATAATTTGAAAAATTTTCTTCACAACTCACTACCCTCTAATCCCTAATCTTCAAGTTCTGAAGTGCTTAGCACTTTAGAAACTTGAATAATAAAAAACTTCGCGTCTTTGCATCTTAGCGTGAGTTAATAGTTTCAGCCTCCTCCTCCCAACATCTAAGGTCTAACATCTAACGTCTAAAAACATGAAACGGCTGGCATGGATCGACTACATGAAGTTCATCGCGATGTTTCTCGTGGTGGTCTATCACACGCCGCCCCGCTATGACCCTGCCCATGAGGTCGCACTCTTCTACATGGGTGCCCCCATCTTCTTCTTTGCGGCAGGTTATCTGTTCAATGTCGCGCGGCAGAAGGGTTTCCTCACATTTCTCGCCCATCGTGCCAAGCAGATCTTGGTGCCTTACACCACATTTTTCATCATCTTCTATGCCTTGTGGCTTGTTGTCGGTCGCCGCATGGCAGGGCCCGAGGAAATGGCCATTGACAAGCTCACGCCGCTGTGGCAGTTCGTCCAGGGTACCCCCCAAGTGGTCTTGGGACCATTCTGGTTTCTTGCTGCCCTGTTCACGATGCAGGTCATCTATTACCCCATCAGCTGGTGGCTCAAGGGGCGATGGCCGCTTGTGGTCTCCCTCTTGTTGAGCCTATCCCTGCTTGTCATGCCCGATGTGCCGTGTTTCCGCTATTGGAACCTTGACAAGGCTTTCCTCTATATGCCCATCTTTGCTGTCGGTAACTGTTGCCGCGAGCTGGTCGGGAGGTTTGACTTCTCAACTGCGGCCCGTTCATGCCTCTGGATAGTGCTGGCGGCACTGGGCTTGGGATACCTTGTCTTGGCTCCGTTGACGATTGACAGGGATGTGTCCTATGTCCTGTCACCTGAAGCCATCATCCTGGTGATCCCCTGCTACGTTGCCGCGTGCAAGCTGCTGGAAGACCGCTGGGGCACCAGTCGTGTCGCCCGCACAGTCGCCGTCACCGGCATCACCTATCTTGCCCTGCAGAACTACCTCATCGGCGTCATCAAGCTCTTGGTCGCCAAGCTGGTCGGCTCCAGTGCCCTTGACGAGTCCATATTGTGGAAAGTCGCCATCGCCGTCATCGTCATGATCCTCCTCTATCCTATGGCCCTGTTCATCGACCGCTACCTCCCCTGGCTCCTCGGCAAACCCCGCCAACAGGAAAAAGGAAGACAATAAACACAATAAAAACAATGATTTTATTCCATTGGGGATCAATAATTTGTCCTTATTGTATTTAT
>Ga0247611_10003296_pt1 | contig 24159 bp, 16 predicted proteins | sample 177DNAGHGhighgp2_FD_192422 | JGI IMG/M metagenome (GOLD analysis project Ga0247611, IMG submission 192422) | Sheep rumen microbial communities from Palmerston North, Manawatu-Wanganui, New Zealand - 1770 DNA GHGhigh gp2 | ecosystem: Host-associated > Mammals > Digestive system > Stomach > Rumen... | reverse complement strand
ACTCATAGTAGGCGTCCTCTTCAAGCTCGAGACTCACGATAACAGCCTTGTCAGTCATCTCGGTATTGATGATCGGGTCGGCTGTGACGCCCAGCAAGAACATATTATCGCTGGTGAAGCTGAGCTTATTGTTCAGCATGGGATAATACCGTAACATATAGGTGGTCGTTCCCTGACTGGTGCCCGTGCTTGAAGGGCCATCGACAATCTGGCTGGTGACACTCCTGGACCTATATTCTCCACCTGTTACAGGCGCGATGCAGTAGCATGCCCATGCAGTAGCGTCCCACTCAAGGCTCGTCGGTGCAACAGTACCATACTGGTCGGCCTCGTTCCACTCTCCATCCACGTTATAGAGGTTGTGCCCGTAGGTCTGCCAGTCATAACTTGGATAATCTTTTTCAAGATCTTCCACGTCCTGGGTAGCTATAACCTGCATGCAGGGGAGTACCATCGAGCCATCCTCATGGATGTTGAACTCCGTTCCACGGCCTCCCATTCCCCACAGGTTCCATGCCATAGCAACAGTTGTGTCGGCCTGGAACATGTAAGCCAAGTTCCGATAGTGGTTGGTAGTCGTTCCACCCCCTTGATAGTCATAGTCGTGGACGGCATTAGAAGTCAGCAGATAGGTATCACGCATAATATCGGTCATCATGCCGCCAATTGTGTCATAAGTAGTAGCTGTGCGGCCATAACGGGTTATGTCCTTCTTCACATAGTCGATCACATAAACCGTCCATCCATCGGGGAAATAAATGGAACCGTCATCATAGATTTCGCCCTGAATGTTGGTGGGACCTTCAGCATCGCCATTAAGCAGATACTCCTCATCCACCAGGTAGATATACTCGGTCGTATCACTGATCGTTGTGGTAGAACCAGACTTAACGGTATCAGCCCAATTCCAGGCTCCCAGGCAGCCCATCTCAAGCTCGGAATAATGGTTATCATAATCCACATGGACGGTGAAGGGCAGCTGTTCATAATACAAATAGGCATCAAAGGTGTTCTCGTCCACCTTTTCCATAAACGCTTCCCAGCCTCCCAGCATGAAGTTCTTGCTCATCGTCACTTCTCCATTGCTGTTGTCATACTGGTGAGGAATCATGAACGCCAGCTTGCTGTTCAACAACATGTCATCGTCGTTGAGGCGGCGTGGTGCCTTGTGCATCAGCCGATTGTCGTTAGGCGTCAAGCCTCGCTCGGCAAAGAACCGCTGGGGCGTCATGGCGCCGCTGGCAGCCCTTGAAGCCTGGCCTAGTGCTGGAGCCATCCACTGTTGTGCCATCGCATTGTCCCTGGTCAGCATCGTCGATGCTGGCTTGCCGGTGGTGACCTTGACATCATTTTTCACCCGTGGCGGTGCGGCAAGGGCCGACAAACACGTCGCCACACCCAGTAGTGTAAATAAAAACTTTCTCATGTTGTATCAATGTTTAGATGTTAATAATTAAGTCTTGTGCCGTTATCGACATGTGATTTCACGCGTTATCGGTGCAAAAATAAAAAAGCGACTGCATCCACGCAATCGCTAAACAGTCACTTTTTTCCAGTTTGTCAAATAATTTTACACTAGAGTGTCAATTTATTATACAATTACGGGTTGTGGTGTGCATCATGCTACGGCACGTCAACCCAGGCTGGTTGTTACTGGTTGATGATGCCCAGGGAGACGTCGACGATGTTGTAGTCGTAGCTTTGCTTCTCGGGGGAAAGCTGTTCCCAGGGCTTGATGCAACCGTGGAGGAATTTCACCTCATCCTTGAAGTCCTCATCGCCCTGGTCACGGTATCCCAGAATCTCGTGTGACGCGCACCACCTGAGGTGCTCGGTCCTAGCCAGGACGTCCAGCACATCAATCACAGCGTCGATGGGTTTTGCCCCGTTTCGCCACTCATAGTGGATTTCATTGTCTTTCCTGAAGAGATTTCCCGAGGCTAGGACACCGTACAAGTCGTTGCCTAGAGCCCTGCGGGCCAGTCGCTGCTTGGTGAAGAGGTGGAAACAGTTCTGGCGGTTTTGGCTCTGGATGCGACGCAACCTCATCATTCCGGTGTAGGTGGGCGAGAAACCCTTGTAGTCCCCTATCAGCTGCATGAGGTCCTGGTACTCTGTGTCCCAGCTCTGCGTTGCTTGGGGTTTTTCTCCTGACTGCTGCTTGAGAGCCGCAATGGAGGCATCATATCGTTCCTTGAAGGACTTGGCCTCTAACACTAACCTGTCGCTGATGATGTAGTCATAGGTATAGATGGTATCGTTCAAGCCAAACACGGTAATCGGCGCATCAAACACGGCGTCACGTTCCACTGTGCGCTGGTGTCGGCGTCCGTCGGCGGGCGAAGTATTGAGTTCAGCGGCCCACAGACGATTGTAATGTTCGGCAGTGCGACGGATGTGCCCGTCGTGATCGCTCCTGACGCACACCAGAATGCGGAAATGCTTGAGGCTGTCCCTATACCTGACTGCGAGCCTGAAGACGCGCACGGCAAGTGCCATATTTTGATCATCATCGTCGGTAGCAATGACGATAAAATTGAGTTTTTCGATCCAAGCCTCGAGTTTCTTGTAGAATTCCACCCCATTGATATCAAGTTCATGCAATGACACGAGAGGTGAGACGCTGGCCGTGGATTCTTCTCGCCTGGAGACCTTGGTTCCATCTTTTAAAACCAGTTCGGTGGTTATGGCAGGCGCATTGGCCAGGAAAGGTCCAGCTATGATCGGCATCCTGGCATCCACCACATCGCAATGGAATGGCGACCGCTCGACATGTCCGCTCGAGGTTGTCCCATGCTTGACAAAGGCTCCAAACTCATACAAGAAGTGAACAGCGTCCACCCCGACCTCTCCGAAGCCAACGACCAGTGCATTGAACGGCGATGAAACGGTGGCATCCTTCTCGATATCGACAAAGTTCACCGGGTGCAGCGTCACATCCTGCTTCAACTGCTCGATGCTGATGCGTGACGAATCGATTACCTTGACATCGATGTTCTCTTGGATCTGGACATCCTCGATGACGCGATGCACATGGTTATACCGTGCATGACAATAGAACTGGACCCTGTAGGGTGCAGTATTGTGCCCAGTGCTGGCAAAAGCCTGAATGGTCTTGTCCAGCTTGAGGTTGGCAATGCACTGGATATTAGCCGACTGGTCCTCACCCAGGAAAAACATGTGAATCGCACGGGTCGTCTTGCGTGACAAGATTCTGGCCAACTGATGCAGTCCAAGCTGCTTGCCAAAGACGTCCACCGGGCGACCGTTGTCCAGCGCCGGGACATTCAACTTGGACAGGTCGGTAAATGTGCTGGTCGTGAGGCAACCTAATTCCTGCAGTTTTTCCAGGTCCTTATTCTTGAGGGACAGGAAATTGAACAGTCGATCCATTCCATTCCTGACACTGGTCTGCTCCCTGTCATTGCCAGGCCTGACGATGATGATACGATAGTCGCTGGGGTGCTTGAGAGAAAGGTTGATACTCTTGGCCAACAGATAGGACGGTTCATTCATTCCCCAAAAGACGTAAGTCTCCTTGCAGGGTCTCTTGAAATAAGCCTCAAAGAACATTCTGAAGCCCGCCACAATGTTGAATCCAAAGTGCTTGATGACAAAAATCATGCTCACCGCAGCAGCCAGGAAATGCACCATCGAGAACAGTGCCATGAAAGGCAGGTTCTCGTGGAACGCACCATGGACAGCAGCCACGTCGCTTTCCAAGATAAACATCTCAAAAGCGTGAATCATCGCCATGGGTGCATTGGCAATAAATGACCATGGGCCACCGGTATAGAGTGCAATCTCATAGACCATGAAACCCAACAGCCATGTCACGCAGAACAGTGTCGTGAGTGACTTGCCAGGCACTGTCCACTTTCCATTCCTGTACTTGTTGAGCAAAGCCAGCAACATGACCAGCACGGCCGCCGCCAGCAATCCAATGAGAAGACTCACCAGGGCCATCTGGGGCAAGAGGCCATTCACCTCGTTTTCAGCGACATGCTCTGGGAAAACACCCATCAATTGATTCCACACCTCCACTATCCAGTCTATCATATTCCAGAATCGTTATTAAACTTTTCCCAAAATTAAGCATTATTTTTCACAACCAGTAAAAAAAACCGCCATTTTTCGTTCTATCACACACTTTTTGTGTAATTTTGAACCCATTAACAACAATTGACACTAGCGACTATGAAAGTTTTAAAATCCCTTTCCCCATGGATGATGACAGCAGCCATCGCACTGACAACCATTCTCTCATCCTGCAAGGCCAGTCAACCCATTCCCACGGACAAGACGCTCGATTCGAGCCAGTTTGTCACCGTTACCGATGTTGTTCCTGACGTCATTCTGGAGATTAGATACTTCAGCACCTACAACTTTGTGGGGACGCGCATCAATGGGTATCTGGAGCCCATAGCCCTGATGACGCGCCAGGCTGCCGACAGCCTGCGGGCCGTGAGTGAAGACCTGAAGCGTCACGGGTACTGCATCAAGATCTATGACGCCTATCGTCCCCAGATGGCCGTTGACCACTTCATGCAATGGGCCACCCAAGCAGCCGACACGCTGACCAAGGCCTATTTCTACCCCATGCTGGACAAGCCCACGGTGTTTGAGAAAGAGTATGTGGCACGTCGCAGTGGCCACTCACGAGGTTCTACCGTTGACTTGACGCTTGTTGACATGAAAACGGGCAAGGAGCTGGACATGGGAGGTACGTTTGACTGGTTTGGCCCTGAGAGCCATCCTGACTATGGCGGCAATCCCGAGACCCTGGAATATACCGACGACGGCACTCACATCACCAGCGTGCAATTCTATAACCGCATGGTGTTGCGCACGGCGATGATGCGCCATGGATTCCTGCCCCTGGACAACGAGTGGTGGCACTTCCGCCTTGCCAACGAGCCGTTCCCTGACACATACTTCAATTTCCCGGTCAAGGCCTTGTAATCGCCCAGCACTATTAAAAGCAGTAGCATTTCACCTATTATTTGTACATTTAGTATTTTTAAACTATATTTGCACTTCCAAAGTATAGCTATCAAACTGATTGTGGATAAAAAGTAGAAGATGAAAAATGTCATATTAACGTTGCTATGCGCACTGGTGACCCTGATGGCCGCAGGGCAAACTCAGCATGGCTATGTGAAGACCAAGGGGAGGCGTGCCAACAACAAGCTCGTGGCTGGCACCCCGCTCACGGGTGCGTCCATTCAGGTCAAGGGCAGTAACACGGTTGTCAGTGCCGCTGGCGGCAAGTTTGCGATTCCTGTTCCCTCCCGTAAATACTACCTGCAATCGGTGAAGAAGAACGGCTATGTTCTTATCGACCCCGACATCCTGTTAAAGTCCTATAGCTATTCCAGCAATCCCCTGGTCATCGTCATGGAAACCCCCGAGCAAAAGAACGATGACGTACTGAGCGCGACACGCAAGATCCGCCGTACGCTCCAGCGACAGATTGATGCCAAGGAGGACCGCATCGAGGAGCTCATGGAGCAGAACAAGATCACCATGCAGCAATACCGCGAGGCCATGCAGGCTCTCAATGAAGAGCAGCAGAAGAATGGCGAGCTCATCAGCGAGATGGCAGAGCATTATGCCCAGATGGACTATGACCTGATGGACGAATTCAACCAGCAAGTCAACGACCTGATCCTTGAGGGCAAACTCACCCAAGCCGACTCCCTGCTGCGCAGCAAGGGTGACGTGAATGCACGCATCGCCCAGGTGCAACAGGAAGAAGCGGCACAGCAGGCCGAGGCGGCACAGCTCAAGCGCAGGCAGCAAGACCTGGAAGCCAGCATCGCCGGCACCCAGGCAAAGAAAAATGACATTGCGCAAGACTGCTACAACTACTACAAGAAGTTCATCCTGGAGATGGAGCCCGACTCGGCATTGCACTACATCGAGAAGCGTGCCAGCATCGACCCCAGCAACATCTACTGGCAATTTGAGGCCGGCAGCTATTGCCAGCGACGCGGTCTGATTCAGAAAGCTGACCAGTATTTTCAACGCACGATCGACCAGGCAAGGCAACTGGCCCAAGAGAACCCTGAGGAATACGAGCCCACCCTGGCCATGGTGCTGCGCAATGCAGCCACACTTGCCAGCGCAGAGCAAGCCGACGTCGCCGCATCCTATTTCCAAGAATCGATCGACATCCTGGATCGTCTGGCCGCCAGCAATCTGCCCACTTACGGACCATTCTATGCATCGGTGCTCAACAATGCTGCCATGTTCTACTCGGGACATGAGCAGGATGGTGGCATCAGCGAGCAGTGCTATGCTCAGGCACGCGACATCTACTGGCAATTTGCGCAAGAGAATCCCAGTGCCTACATTCCCCGTGTAGCCGATGTGCTCAACAACATGGCACAACTCCATGATGCACAGCATCACTTCAACGAGAGCGAGCAATGTTACCAGCAGGCCCTGGGCATCTATAGTCAACTGGCAGCTACCAGTCCCCAGATTTATCAAGCCAATGTTGCCGCAACGCTCAACAACCTGTCGGCACTCTATTACCGCAATGGCCGCAATGGCGAGCAGCAGCTGTCACAGGCGGTGGAAATCTACCGCCAGCTCGACAAGGAAGATCCTCAACGATACGGTCCACTGCTGGCTGCCACGTTGCACAACCTGGCCATCCAGTTCTATAGCGAGGGTCGTGACGGCGAGGGCGACGATGCTTACATGCAAGCTCTCGATATTTACCGCCTGATGTCTCAACAGGGCTCAACCGACGTCAAGCCCGAGCTGGCACGCCGCCTGCTGGAACAGGCCATCAGGCTCTATCAGGATGACCGCATAGCGCAGAGCGTGCCCCTGTTCCAGGAGTCGCTGGAAAATTATCGCGAGCTGATGAAGATTGATCCTGACAGCCACATGGCCGATGCGGCCATGGTGTTGCGCAACCTGGCTACGGCCCTTGACAAGACCGACCGCTTGACCGAGGGCGAGAAAATGTATCATGAAGAGCTCGACCTCAACTTGGCACTGGCACAGAAGGACCCGGCACAATACAGAGCCGACGTCGCCCGCAGCTACGGCAACCTGTCCAATCATGCGCTGCTCACCCAGGATTGGGGCAAGGCCATTGACCTGGCAAGCAAGGGGCTGGCCATCGATGAGAGCAAGCTCTTTATCCAGGCCAACCTGGCTGCAGCCCTGCTGTTCAACGGCGAGACGGCACGAGCCCAGGAAATCTACACGCGCTACAAGTCACAGTTGCACGATGTGTTCCTTGATGACTTGCAGCAATTTTCATCGCTGGGCATCATTCCCAAGGACAGGCTGGGTGATGTCGAGCTCATTAAGCGACTGCTCGCCAATTAATGCCCCACCCATCAAGATCAAACAATTAATCATATAAAAAACATCAACAATCTCAATTCACTACAATTATGAAGAAATTTTTACTCTCATTGTGTACCCTAGCATGTGTTCTCACTGGCAATGCCATGGACAGTAGCGACACTACTCGCGTGACCACGCTCAACGACATCATCGCCCAGGAATCCAAATCCAAGACCGATGTGAAGTATGACCAGCACCTGAGGAAAGTGTGGGGCAAGAACACGTTCTTCAACATCAGTTACAACAAGACCAAGCTGTCGAGCGACCAGTTCCCCATTGGCGGAGGACGCGGAGCGGCTAATGAGTTCAAGAACGACCTGGGTGTCGGCATCCAGTGGGGACAGACCTTCAACTTTCACAAGAAGGCTCTGGGCAACGTCGTTTTCTTTGGCCTCGATTACACCTGGATGGACGTGAACTTCAACCAGTACAAGAAGGCCGATCTCCCCACTCCAGGATACAGCACTGACTATGAGACCTATGTCATGCCCTGGCACAACAAGAAGATGTCAATCGACTACGGTATGTCAGTGGGTCCGTCGCTCACGCTCTACCCCTTCACCCCCTTGCACAAGAATGCCGCCGACAACATCCGCCTGCAGGGATACTTCCACGTTGGCTACAAGGCGATGGGTTACATCATCAAGGATTCCAGCGACAAGAACCAGTTTGCTTGGGGACACGGCCTGTACACAGCCTTTGGTGCCAATCTCACGTTCAATGCCATCGGCTTTGGCTTCGAGATGCGCAACGACAACAACATCAACGTCAAGCATGTCAAGAAAGAGTATGACAACAAGACCAAGATGAAATTCAAGGAGAAAGTCACCAGGCTGTATATCCAGTTCCGATTCTAACCTCATCACATTCCCATGAAAAGATTAATCCTACTGCTAATGGCATTATTGCTCTGTACCGGCCTAGCCAGTGCCCAGAGCACTAAAGCCAAATCAGGAAAATGCGACAGTGACATCGAGTGGGAATTTGATGGGCGCACCCTTTACATCAAGAATACATCGATCGAGAAGGGCTCCTTGCCCATGCCCAACTATGACCTGAACAAGGATCTGGCACCCTGGATCAAGCAGCGCCTGGCCATACGCAAGGTGGTCATCGGCACAGGCATCCGCCGCATCGGGTCATGCGCCTTTGCCAACTGCAAGGACCTGAACTCGGTCGAGTTCCAGGATGTCTTCTTGTGGGAAATCGGTTGGGGGGCCTTCTTGAACTGCAAGAACCTGTTCAACTTCTCCATGCCCGTCAATGTCAAGAAGATTGAGACCATCGCATTTGCCAACTGCTCGTCGCTGCGGTCGGTAAAGATACCTGGACTGTGCCGTGTCGAGGATCAGGCCTTCCTGTCTTGCACCAACCTGACGTTGATCGAGATTGGCGAGAATGCCCTTATCGGCAAGGCGGCATTTGCCACCGAGGTGGTAGAAAACGGTCAAACGCGCCACAAGCCCTATAATGGCGAGATCATCGGCCTGCCAGCCACCATCAACACCGATAACTGCCTTGAATACGGACTAGCCCGTGAGGCCGTGTCCATCTGCCTGAAGAAAGCCGACCCGCACGAGAGCGAATCCCGCAAGTCGGACGTGGACACCAACATTCCCGGTTCGCTCACCATGCGCAACGACACTTATGCCTTGATCATCGGTAACCAGAATTACCGGTTTGTCTCCAATGTGCCGTTTGCCAAGAATGATGCCACCATCTTCTCGGAGTACTGCAAGAACACGCTGGGCATACCAGCCTCCAACATCCACCTGTGCCAGGATGCTACCAAGCACATGATCCTCGAGCAGGAAATCAATGACTGGCTCAAGGAGGAAATCAAGGAGAAAAGCACCAAGAAGCTCATCGTCTATTATGCTGGCCACGGTGTCCCCGACATACAGGACCACAACAAGTCCTATCTGCTGCCCACCGACGTGTATGGCACCAAGCCGCATCGCGGCATCGCTCTTGACACATTCTACTCCGAGCTGGGTTGTCTGGGATTTGAACGGGTGACGGTCTTTATCGATGCATGCTTCAGCGGTGTGAACCGTGACAACGAGGGCGTGAACTCGGAACGCGCCGTAGAGGTCGAGGCCGAGGATGCCAAGCCCACCATCGGCAACCTGATTGTCTTCTCGGCAGCCCACGGCAACGAGACGGCCCAGAGCTATCAGGAAGAGGGCCATGGCCTGTTCACCTATTACTTGCTCAAGGAACTCCAGGAGTCCCAGGGCCAGATCACCTATGGCAAGCTCACCGATGACATCCGCAAGCACGTGAGCAACGTGGCTCCGACGCTAGAACTGCGCAAGAAGCAGACGCCCAAGTCGATAACGACCTACAGTAACGATGCGTGGAAAAAACTGAGTTTCTAACCTCGTCAGGCTCATGGAAGAATCACAACATGCAACAATGATGGAGCAAGAGTACAAGTACTATGCCTTCATCAGCTATAACAAGAAGGATACCGAATGGGGCAAGCGGGTGCAACGCAAGCTGGAGCACTACCGCATGCCTGCCACACTGTGCAGCGAGAAGGGGTGGAAGCGCAAGCCCATCAATCCCGTCTTCTTTGCCCCAACCGATATCCAGCCAGGCGGATTGACCGAGGAGTTGCAGGAACGGTTGCGCGCCTCCAGGAACTTGATTGTCATCTGTTCGCCCAACTCAGCCCAATCTGAATGGGTGGGCAAGGAAATCGAGTATTTCCATAGTCTGGGCCGCACCGACAGCATCCATTTCTTCATCGTTGACGGCTCCCCCAACAGTGCAGACCCCGCAACCGAATGTTTCAATCCTGTCATCAAGAAGCTGGACCTGCCGGAGATTCTGGGGGCCAACATCAATGAGAAAATCTACCGATGGGCATGGCTGAACAAGGAGCGAGCCTACGTGCAACTGGTGTCTAAACTGCTGGGAGTTGAGTTTGACACCATCTGGAAACGACACCAGCGGCGCCTCATCAGCCGCATTATCGCATGGACGCTAGGGGCAATCATCGTCCTGGCGGCCCTGGTAGGCGTGTGGATAACTAATCAACCCATTGACGCTCACATGAGCTTGAATGAAGCGACTGTCCACAACGAGCAGTTGCCACCGCTGGAAAATGCCATCGTCTCGCTCACGCTCGACAACGAAGTCAAGGTGGACACCATTGCCACGATGGATGCCCAGGCCGTGTTTACCAATATCCCGCACCGATACCTGGGCAAGGAAGCGCACATCACCCTGAGTTGCCAGGGTTTCCAGCCTCTGGACACTACAGTGACGCTCGACCGCAACGTGACACTCCACATCAATCGTGATCCTGACCGCTATGGCAAGGTGCGTTTTACCCTGTGGAATCCCTTGACCGAGGTGGTCATCCCCAACGTGACAATTGACGTGGCAGGCCACAGTGCCACGTCTAGCCCCGAGGGACTGGTTGAGTTGTTTATCCCACTCCAGGAGCAACGCCGGGCTTATCCGGTCAAGGCACCGTTTGCGCTGGAGCAAGACTCTGTTTTCATGCCCTGTGGCGAGAATGACGTAATCAGTAAAAAATGATGGGTATGGACAAGCAAGAATACCAGCCGCGACCGCTAGACCTGAGTGACGTCAAGCTGCCCGACGAGCTTGAAGCGCTCACCGAGCATCTGGCACGCAACATCCATGAGGTCTGGGCACAATCACGCATGAGCCAGGGGTGGCAATATGGCGAGAAACGTGACGATGACCTCAAGACCCATCCCAGCCTCATCCCCTACGAAGAGTTGACCGAGCAGGAAAAGCAATATGACCGCGACACTGCCTTGAGTGCGCTCAAGTTTATCGTCAAGGAGGGTTTTAAAATCTCACGATAGTCACATCACCCGTGTAGAGAAATGCCTGTAAAACCGAGTGCAGTTTTACAGGCATTTCTCTACACGGGTGCGCACAGGGCAAGCCGCCGCACTACGGGATATTCTTCAAGTAGTCGTCAAAGTAACGGGTGATGCGCTCGTGCAGGTGAACGCTCTGATGACCCATCATGTTGTGGCCCTGACCTGGATAGACATAGAAATCGGGTTGAGTTCCCGCTGCGATACAAGCCTTGAGGAAGCTGTAGGCATGCTGGGGCACTACCGTCGGGTCGTTGAGGCCAATGATGATCTGCAAGCGGCCTTTTAAATCTCCGGCCTTGTTCAACAGGCTGGTTTGGCTATACCCCTCGGGGTTGGATTGCGGCGTGTCCATGTAACGCTCGCCATACATCACTTCATACCATTTCCAGTCAATCACCGGTCCGCCAGCCACGCCCACCTTGAACACGTCAGGATAGTTGGTCATCAAGCTGATGGTCATGAAACCGCCGAAACTCCACCCATGTACACCCAGTCGTGCCGTGTCAACATAGTTGAGCGAGCGCAAGTAGTCAACGCCCCGCATCTGGTCCAGCATCTCGACCTGACCCAGATGGCGGAAGGTTGCCTGTTCAAATTCACGTCCACGGTTCTCGCTGCCGCGGTTGTCAATGATAAAGAGCAGATATCCACGCTGGGCCATATAGGTTTCCCAGCTGCGGCTGCTCCAGTGCCAGCGGGCGTCCACATTGTGAGCATGAGGTCCACCATAGACATAGACCACGGTGGGATACTTCTTGCTGGGGTCAAAGTCCACAGGCATCACCATGCGGTAATACAGGTCGGTGCTGTCATCGGCAGCCTTGATACTGCCACAGCGGTACTCGGGCACGGCATATCCCTGCCAGGGATCAGGAGCCGTGAAATAGCGGCAGGCCACGCCCGTGCGGGTGTCAACGATAGCGATATTGCGGGGCACGTCAGGCTCCTGGTAATTGTCGATGAGACGGCATCCGCTGCCACTCAGCACGCCATTGTGCCAGCCACGGCCTCCCTCATCAATACGGGTCATCTCCCCAGTGGCCACGTCCACTCGGTACAGGTTTTGCTGGATGGGATGATCAGCATTGGCACTGATGATGATGGCCTGGCGCTCGGTGTCAAATCCCAGCAGATCCATCACCACCCAGTTGCCGTGGGTCAACTGCTTCACCAGGTTGCCGCTGGTATCATACAGGTACAAGTGGTTGTAGCCGTCCTTCTCGCTCCACAGCAGGAATTTCTCGTGATCCCACGGCAGGAAAGTGATGGGATGCTGCGGCTCCACATATCGGGGATGCGTCTCGCGATAGAGCGACTTGATGCGGTTGCCCGTCACGGCATCATAGGCCACGAGCTCCACCTCATTCTGGTCACGGTTACCCTCCATCATATAGACAACGTTGCCAGCAGGATTCCATGAGATATTAGAGAAATAGCGGTCGGTGGGGTCACCAGCCTTGAGATATACAGTGTCGCCCGTGGCCACGTCAAGCACCCCAACCCACACCAGATGGGACGTCTGCCCCGCCATCGGGTATTTCTCGGGAGCGGGCGTGGCAATGACCCGTGAGGAATCTTCCAGTTCAGGCACGTTGACCAGTGGATAATCGGTCACCATGCTCTGGTCCATGCGGTAGAATGCCAGGCGATTTCCCTGCTGATTCCAGAACAGTCCGCCCTCGATGCCAAACTCATTGCGGTGAACGCTCTGTCCGTACACCATCTCGCGCGACCCGTCATGGGTCACCTGACGCGTCAAGCCGTTGCCATCGGTGACAAACAGGTTATCACCCTTGACATAGGCCATGGCTCGGCTCTGCTTATTCCAATCGACAGCTTGTGCTCCACTGGCTACCGGCTGACGCCACACCACCTTGCCGTTCTTGAAGTTAATGAGCATGCGCTCGTGGCGGTTGGTGGCCAGCACCAGGGGCTGGTCGCTGTAGGGGAACGACACGGCATTCAAGTGCGTGACCTGTACCGTGTCGGCCTCCAGACCCGCGCGTTTGTTGAGTTTTGCGCGTGTGAAGAGCACCTTTTCCTTGCCCCGCGAGGCATCTACAGTCCAGCAAGTGTCAGCACTCAGTCTCACCAATTGGTCTCCCCACCACTTGAGAGCACGGTTTTGTGGAATCATCTTGCGGTAATTCTTTCCACCGAAGTTCAAGTCCTCAAGAGTGAACTGCTGTTGTGCCAGCAGGGGCAACGACAGCAGGATCAGCATCAGCAGGATGCCTTGTCGTCTTGTCTGTTTCATCATCAGTTTGTGTTATGGTTCATTGATTGTAGTCGCAAAGGTATGCTTTTCTACCGAGAAAACCTAGTGTCTTGTCTAAAAAAGGCCCATTACCGTCACCGGTTGACATGCGTCAATGATGTATCATGCCAGAGATTTTTTGTACTTTTGCCGCCATGAAACAGTTTTTCTTGATGATTACCGCACTTGTTGCGATGATGTGGCTGATCGGCTGTGACAACAACAATGCTCAGTTGAGTGACTACACCGTGACTTGTTCACTGCAAGGTCACGAGCAACACGACAGTGCTACCCTGCTGGTACACGAGGATGCTTACGACCAGCTCAGGCGTTGTGCAACGGCACGTGCCGTGAACGGCACATTCACCTTCAAGGGACAGACCGACCGTCCCAAGGTGGGAATCATCCTGTGGGACAATGATTCGACCCGCCCCTTCTACTTTGTACTTGAGGGCGGGCACACCCGCATCACTATCCATCCTGGCCAGTGGACTATCACGGGCAGCAAGTCCAGCAGCCGATACTTGCACTACCTGAACCTGCGCAACAGCATCATGGCAGAACGCCTCCACACGTGGCAGGAATACCTGACCATGGCACGAGACTCGTCGCTCAAGCAAGCCGACGAGCGTCGCCTGGTGGAGCGTGACAGCCTGCTCAACGACTCGCTGCAACGCCTCACGGCATCATTCATCGACCGCAACGACCCAGTGGGCTACATCGTGGGCAAGCGGTTTGGCCGATAAGATTTAGAAGATGCGTCCCGACAAGCGCAGCGAGATGACCGGGAAGACCTTGACGTCGCTGATGATCTTCAACACGCCGCCATCCTTGCCCTTAGTACCCTCAGATGTCAGCTGCTTGCCGCTCACGCCATCATATACCGAGGGTGTGCCCCAGAACTGTACACCCAGGTCAAACTGGCAGTTGATCCTCGACTTGGGGACAGCTCGGCCGAAGCCCAGTCCCACATAGGGGCGGATGTTGTTCACCTTGATGTAGGCATTAGCGTTACCCTGGTCATCGGGCATCAAGCTGTAATTGCCCATCCGGGCAGCGACCTGGCCATATTCCTCAGGAACAAGAGAAAAGTCTCCCCTGCGGGCGTTAAAGTCGGCAACATTCTTCAAGACTCCGTCTTCCTTATTGTAAGCCGTGATCAGCTTCTTGTTACTGTTGGCAAAGTAGGCTCCTACGGTCAGATGGAATCCACTGCCCTTGAACGGATGGATGTCCAGCAGGGCATGACCCGTGAAACTCTCATATTTCCCCTCGACTTGCACCTTATCGGGCATGTCATACATGTCACGGATGCTGCTGGGCACATCATACTGGTCGGCCAAATCGTCAATCTGCTGATTGACCATGTCAAGATCGAGCCACGTGCTGTAAGTGAACTGTGGGGTATAGTCAATACCACCACGCAGGCCCAGGTGGTCGGTCACCATCGTGCCCAGGTCGGCAGTGACGCCGGTTGTTCCTGCACCCACCGACAGGCTGAAATGCCGCAGCACATTATTGTCTCCAGCATGCATTGAGAGAACTGCAAGCATCATCCACACACTAACAAAACAAATCCTTTTCATCATCATTCAGTTTTTTCTTGGTTTTTATCTTATCTTTTTTTTCATGGGCAAATATAATCATTTTTTTATAATTTTGAGCACATCACGACAATTAATGAATCAAAACGGTAGCTGTTCACCAAATCCTCAGCGCCAAAACTCAAGATTGCCAGCAAAAGTACTGTTCTTACTACCCTGCATGAACAAGAAGCACCCCGTTGACGCGATGCAACGGGGTGCCCGATGGTGTTCAGTCAACTGAACACTGTTTTCTTGCTTGCAATCTCAAGAATTACTTCTTAAGGATGAGCTCGCAGATCGAAACGCGATTCCAGCTCAGCTCCTGGAACATGTCGGTAACGCCACAGCCCTGAGCATTGATGCGCTTAGCATCGATCTTGTACTTGTTGATCAGCATGTTCTTAACAGCCTCGGCACGGCCATTGGCCAGACGGGTGTTGTTGTCGGCGGGACCCTCTGAAGAAGCATAACCCTTGATGTCAACGGTAGCGCTGGGGTTGTTCTTCAGGTACATGGCAACGCGCTCAACGTTAGCCTGCTGGTCGGGGGTGATGTTGGTCTTGTTCACCTTGAAGTGAACGAGCACGTTCATCAGAGCGCTCTCGCGGTCGATGTACTTGGTCTTGTCAACAACCTCGGTCTTGGGCTGAGCCTTGCGGGCAGCATCCAGGTCGCGCTGGAGCTGTGCGTTGCGAGCATTAGCGGCATCGAGGTCACCCTTGAGGCCGTTGAGCTGGTTGCGCATGCCGTTGATCTCGTTGTTGAGAGCATCGATGTCGTTCTGGCTGTACTTGTAGGGGCACAGGGTGATGTAACGCTCGCCATTGCTACCCTTGAAGTGATAGGTGATACCAGCCTCGAGCTCTACAGCAGCGTGGCTAGCGCTCATCTGGCTCTTGCCATTGTGGGGCACATGACCATCGGCATTCCACTCACCGCGGAAACGCTCGTTGTTGCGATAGATCTTCATGATGTCACCGTTCATGTCCCAAACAACACTGGGCTTCAGGCTGATGGTCCAAGCGCGGCTCTCACCCAGGTTGAAGTTCAGGTTAGCACCAGCCTTGGTGTACCAGCTGTCATAGTCGTTACCGTACATGGTAGCAGCCTCGGCACGATGGAAAGCGTGCAACCAACCTGCACCGATTACACCCTCAAGCTCAAAGAAGCGGGGCATGCCCTTGTAACCACCGAAGAGGTTGCTCAGGTTAACGGTACCAAACAGACCGGCCAGGGTGTGGTCGATGATGTTCGGGCTCTTGGGTCCCCAGTAGTTAGGAGTCTTCTCCCAGCTGGTGGTGTTGATGGTAGCCTCACCTTCGACGCCAAAACCTACAACCGGAGTGATCTGCTTGCGGAGTTCCAGACCGAAGATGCCACGAGCGCTGGGCCAGAAGGCATAACCCTGGAACGGCATGATAGCACCGCCCTTAACGGTTACCGACCAGTTGTCAAAGAACTTGTTCTCCTGCAGAGACTGAGCCTGTGCAGTGATGCCCATCAGGAGGGCTAAAGCTAAGATAATCTTTTTCATTTTAATAAAATTTTATTAAACACTATTATAATTATTATTAATGAAATTTGCGGCAAAAGTAATATAATTTTCTTATTCAGCCAAAATTTAACGTTCTTTTAGAAAGAATACTGCAAAATAGACCTTTTTTGAGGGCATTTCAGCCTATTTTGACCCAAGTATTCTCTAAAATCCCCGCCAATTCGGACTTTGCGACAAAACTTCAAGCAAAAATAAGCACTTCTTATCAATTGAACAAATTTTTGGGTATTTTTTTCTTCAATCCTGCACATTTAGGCCATTTTTGAGCCGTTTTCACCTCTTCTCACCTCAAAATCATATCAATGATCAGGTTGACATCGGCAACCGTGATGGAGCCGTCATCATTCATGTCGGCCAGCAGCAAGGGGACGTCATCACTGCCAGCGTCAAGGATCATGGCTATCATCACATTGATGTCGGCAATGCTGATCGAGCCATCCCGGTTGAGGTCGCCCCGACGCATGGCGTTCAGCTGAATCTGCCGAACCGCCCCGCTGTTCTTGACATCGGCTTTCCAGGCAGCAAAGCGCAACTTCATGCGAGGCAAGTCACTGGGGACAGCCATTGTGAGATGCACGTTATTGGTCCGACTGACCTCACGTGGAGTAAAAGTCACCGAATCAACGGACACGCCATTGGGATCGAGCAGAGTCGCCGTCAATGCTGTCTTGCGTGCCTCAAAGCCCTCGCTCAGCCACTGGTCGGTAATCCAGGTCACCTGCATGTCAAGGATGTAACCGCTGCGGCATGTAAACGTGGGCGAGGTCAAGGTGAGAGCCTTCTGTGAGCTGGAGACGTACAGGTAAATCCTGTTGGCCAAAATGTTGTCACTGTTGAGTTCTACAGCCTGATTGGAGTAAATCCAATCATCAAAACTCGTCGAGGAGAACTGTGGCAGTTGCCCCCTTGCCGTGGCAGCCATGGCAAGGGCAAGCATCAGCAAGGAAAAAAATCGCGGCATCATATCATAACTTGAGTGGTTAGTTGCGCAAAGGTAATGCTTTTACTGCACTTGCCCAACTAACCACTCAAGTTATTTTGCTATCCTGCTCACTTGAGCAAGCCCACCGAGCGTTTCAAGAACCGCTCCAGAGCCTCGCCCTTGAGCATACGGTTGCTCAACAGGGCTATATCAATGAGCTGGTGAACGCGGCTCTCGCCAGCGGCATAGGCCGTGATGAGGTTATCTTTCTTCTTGCGCAGCTCGTCCAGGCTCTTCTCGTTGTCCTCGAGGTCTTTCTTCTTGTCCTCGGGGACGCCCTTGTTGTCCTTGTTCAGGTCACGAATGGCCTTGATGACGTTCTGGGTAGCGGCAATTTCTTCATCGACGGGCTTGAGCTCGGCAGCCAGCGATTGCTCGGCCTGCTCGACAACCTTCTGGATAATCGGGTGCTGGGTGTTGAGCACCATGCTGTACATGTCGGGCATCTCGCCGTAGAAGTTCATTCCGGGCTGGAACCGTGCCATGTCCTTCATGCGGCGCATATACTCGGCCTGGGTGATGACCACGGGCTGGTCGTCGGGTGACATGGCGGCAAAAGCCACCATGAACTCGGCCTTCTCGACCGCAGGAATCTGTGATTTGAACAGGGTCTGCGCAATCTCCTGCTGCTCCATGGTGAATTGCGGCTTGTTCTCGTCCTGCTTGCGGATGAGATTGTCGAGCACGTCGCTGTCCACGCGCACAAATCGCAGTTTCTCCTGTTTCTGTTCCAGCATGCCCACAAACGGGACATCCAGCTCACCATTCATCAACAGCACGTCATAGCCCTTGTCGGTCGCGGCCTTGATGTAGGCATACTGTCCCTCCTTGTCGGTGGCATAGAGGCAAATCAAGTTGCCCTCCTTGTCGGTCTGATTGCCCTCGATGAGCTTGCGGTAGTCCTCAATCTTGAAGTACTTGCCATCGGTGTTCTCCAGCAAGGCGAACTTGAGTCCCGACTCGCAGAACTTCTCGTCGCTCAACATGCCATACTCGATAAAGATCTTGATGTCGTTCCACTTCTTCTCAAAGTCATCGGGCTGATTCTTGGCGATTTCCTCGAGGCGGGCAGCGACTTTCTTGGTAATATAGGTCGAGATCTTCTTCACGGCACGGTCGCTCTGCAGGTAGCTGCGCGACACGTTGAGCGGGATGTCGGGGCTGTCGATGACGCCCTGCAGCAGCATCAGCCAGTCGGGGACGACACCCTCGACGCTGTCGGTGACATAGACCTGGTTGCAATAGAGCTGGATGCGGTCCTTGCGGATGTCCAGGTTGTTCTTGATCTTGGGGAAGTAGAGGATTCCGGTCAGGGTGAATGGATAATCCACGTTGAGATGAATCCAGAAGAGGGGATCGTCCTGCATCGGCTCGATGGCGTGATAGAACTTGAGGTAATCCTCATCCTTGAGGTCGGCAGGCATGCGCGACCACAGGGGCTCCACGTCGTTGATGACCTTGTCCTTGTCGGTGTCCTGGTACTTGCCGTCTTTCCACTCCTGCTCCTTGCCACAGATGATGGGCACCGGCAGGAAGCGGCAATACTTCTTCAACAAGCCCTCGATGCGAGCCTGCTCCAGGAATTCCTTTTCATCGTCATCGATGGTGAGAATGATGTCGGTGCCGCGCTCGGCCTTGTCACACTCCTCCATTTCAAACTCGGGAGAGCCGTCACAGGTCCAATGCACAGCCTTAGCGCCTTCCTGCCAGCTGAGTGTGCGGATTTCGACCTTCTTGGCGACCATAAAGGCCGAGTAGAAGCCCAAGCCAAAGTGGCCGATGATGGCGTTGGCGGTGTCCTTGTACTTCTCCAGGAACTCCTCGGCACCCGAGAAGGCAATCTGGTTGATATACTTGTCGATTTCCTCGGCCGTCATGCCGATGCCGCTATCGCTCACGGTGAGCGTTCCGGCTTCCTTATCGACCTTGACGGTCACGCGCAGGTCCTGGGTCGAGCCTTTAAACTCGCCAGCACCCGAGAGGGTTTTGAGTTTCTGCGTTGCGTCAACGGCGTTGCTCACCAGCTCGCGCAGGAAAATCTCATGATCACTATACAGAAATTTCTTAATGACGGGGAAAATGTTGTTGGTTGTTACCCCAATAGTTCCTTTAGGCATAATAATATTTGATTTTTAGTTATTGTATCAATAAGTGAAGCGGAGGGAGGTCTCTGCCCCACTCCACTTCAAATAACATGCCATAATATAATAATGTGACAAAACGTCACCCCACCTGCCAACCTTTGCCCTCCACGGCAATGAGGTCGCATGCTGGATAAGTCACTTGAAGAACTTGCTGTGGCGAATAAAGGCGTAGCACAGAACCATGAGCAATATCGAGATCGTGACGGCCAGTGGGAAGCCCCATGGCCAGGCCTCCATGCCATTGGGCACATTCATGCCGTAATATCCAGCAATGACGGTGGGAATCATCAGCAGGATGGTGACCACGGTGAGCGTCTTCATGATGCGGTTCAGGTTGTTGCCGATGACCGACGAGTAAGCCTCCTGCTGACGTTCCAGGATGTCGTTATAGATGCTTGCGGTGTCCAGGGCCTGCTGGGTCTCGATTTCCACATCCTCGAGCAGGGCCTCATCGTGAGTCAAGGTGCGCAAGCGCGTCTTGAGGCGTGCCAGCACGGTCATGTTGCCCTTGAGTGAGGTGATGAAGTAGATGAGAAATTTTCCCAGGCCCATGGTTCGCATCAGTTCATCGTTATCCATCTTCTGCTCCAAGCGCACCTCGGCAGCATTCATCATCGAGTTCATCTGCTTGAGGTACTTGAGGTACCAGACCGCAGTGGATAGCATCAACGACAGCAGCAGGTCATAGCCCTTGCAGTTGTTGATGTGCCGACGCTGGCTCCAGCTGATGAAGTCATCCAGCACCTGCGTGTCGTAGTAGGTGACCGAGATGAACACGTCGTCCCTAATCAGGACTGCCACCGGGGCCGTCGAGAACACAGTGTCGCCGTCGGGGTCAAGGCTCTTGCACGGCACACGCACAAACACGATCATCCAGTTATCCTCTTGATCAACGCGCGGGCGCTCTTCAATATCCCTGGCATCATGTGTGATATCTGGAATCGCAAATCGTTCCCTGAGCTGTGACAAGTCCTCATCGGTCGGGTTGGTGACCTTAATCCAGCACCCCGACTTCCACTGGTGAATCTCACCAAATCCATCCTTGCATTTCCAATAGCTGATCATAATCCTATCACTTAATTGGCGGTAATTCTTTCTCTACCGTTCGGCAAAAGTACTGTTTTTTGGGGCTAAAAACAAAAATGCACAAAAAAATGATGAGGAGCATGGCACATGCCGCAGTCCTCATCATCTTTACAGTGTGGTGTGGTATGGATTACTTCACCACCTTGACGGTTGCGCTATGGCCATCGCTGTAGTCCACGCGCTGCAGGTACATGCCGGCAGCGGGAGCGGTGGGCAATTCGCGGCCGGTGAAGTCATAGTAACGGGTATTGACAATCTGGGCGCCACCGGCCACCTCGTCGATTCCTGACGGATTGACGGGGATGGTGACACTAGCGATTTCAGAACGGTTCACCTCACCACCAGCAGTGTAGATGCTCTGTACACCCACCGTCGAGAATTCGGTGGTGTAGATATATACCGTGTGGCGGCCATTACCGGCGATGTAGATGTCAAAGTTGATGTTGTCCTCAAACTTATAGGGGATGTCGGTCATCTCGCTCGACAGGCCGATATACATCTCGGGGTCAAATGTGAACACCTCGCCATCCAGGAGGATGTTGTAATACAGCTTGTTGTCGTTCATTCGGTAACCCTCGGTATCAACTGTCGGGATGGTGAAGTGCAGCACGGCCCAACCAGTAGTCTTGTTGATGGTGACATCCTCATCATTGAAGATGGGCGTAGCCGGCGTAGCGGGATACTCATCAAATGCAACCAGACCGGGGGCTACATAATCCTCGAGGATTGAAAGCGTGTTGGGACCCACATTGGTCACCATGGCAGCAGGCCACTCGGCAACCATCGTGCGGGCTTCCTCATCAACGTTGAAGACAATCTCGTCGTTCAGGTTGTAGTTGAACACGGGAGTGCCGTAGGTCTCGGTATCAACATAGGCATCGCCCGTGAGCACATAGATGTGACCGTTATAGTAGGGGTCAATTCCCAGATACTGGCGGGTCGGGAAGGTTGCCTTGCCATCGGCAAGGGTACCCTTGATGAAGGACGTCGAGTTATTGTCGTTGAGGTTGCCCAGATAGATGTCATCGCCATCGATAATCACGTCAACGATACGTTCCTTGGTCGCGGTGAGGTCGCTGGGATTTGACAGGTAGGTCATCGTGTAGCCCTCGACATAATACTCGTCGTAGTCCAGCATGATGGGCTCATCGGTCTGCGGTGCATAAACGATGTGCTGGTCGGCCATGTAGAACCAGTCGGCGGTGGCGTCGCACAGGCCGATGAACTTGTCGCCCAGCTGGGTCAGCACGCCATTCTCCCAAGTGAACTCGATTTCGCCCTCTTCTTCAACCACGGGCATGTCCTCGTCCTCGTCATAGTGCATGCTGTAGGCATAGTAGGGATCGCCATAGTCGAGAATGTACAGCTGCGGTAGCCTGGCGACATACTTGCCGTCGCCTGCCGGTTCAGCCTTAATCCAGGGCAAAATCGAGAACCAGATGTAGCCCTGTGAGATGGGATTGTAGATGTACAGGTTGCCGTCGGTGCCTTCGACCACCTTACCGATACCGCCATCCACATTCTGGATATAGATGTCGCCCCATCCCAGGCCATAAGCAAACGAGGAGGCGTACATGTTGTCATAGAGGACGCCATCGGGCACTTCCATGATGGGTTCTTCTTCGGCCAGCCGTGGTGCCGCGGCAGGAGCCTTGAACTGTGATAACCTCATGCCGCTCTTGGCAGGCATGCGTTGGATGTTGGCCATGCTCGGCATGGACAATGCTGCTACCAGCATGATAAGAGTAAAGAGTCTTTTCATAACATGAATTTTTATTAAAGAGGTTTATACTAAACGGTTAAATATCCGCAAATGTACACATAATCCCACAAAACCGCAACCCCGACCCCCAGTTTTTTTGTGTACAAACGGGCTAACTGCCCGTTTTACTTTAACAGCCCTTCCTCCCCACAGTGCTGTCACAGCCCTTCCCCGCAGTATCGTCACAGTCCCCATTCCTGCAGTGCTGTCACAGTCCCCATTCCCGCGATGCTGTCAAGGTATTACGGGCTGGCAGCCCGTAAAAAGGGACAGGCAACCAGCGGCCACGTCACTTTTTCATTAAAAAAACGACCTGGCAACTAAAAAAGTCGCTATCTTTGTCCTTATGGATAACAGCAATGAGCGCAGGAGACAGTGGATTGCGGCACACCCCGAGCTTGTCGCCAAGCGATCGATGAAACGCCGCAAAGCGGGGCATGACTACAGTAGTGTCGCCATCTACATGGTGACATTGTGCGTTGAAGGCCGCCGCCCCATCTTGGGCACACTAAATGCCCCCGATGAGCACCACGTCATGCCATGGGTCTATCCATCCCAGCTGGGCCTGGCCGTCAAACAGGCATGGCATGAAATACCGCAGTACCACCCTCAAGTCAAGTTGCTTGGTTTCCAACTGATGCCCGACCACGTTCATGGCATCATCCATGTGACGTCCCCGATGCCGCAGCCTCTGGGACGCGTCATCCAGGGATTCAAAAAAGGCTGCCGCGATGCCATCAAAGCCATCAACCCTAGAGGTGACACCCTGTGGGAGCAAGGCTATAACGACCGCATCCTCAAGGGGGCTGGCCAATTGGACCGCTGGATAAAATACCTGATTGACAACCCCAGGCGGCTATGGATAAAACGCCAAAACCCGGGCCTGTTTGTACAACAAACGGGGATAACCATCGGCACCACGCCCGTGACCATGATGGGCAACCGTTTCCTGCTTGATTACCCTGAGAAAGTCGCCGTCAAGTGTTCCCAAAGGCTCTCAGAAGAGGAGATTGAAGCCGAGTGCCATCGTTTTCTTGCCATGGCCTATCGTGGTGTGGTGCTTGTCTCTCCATGCATTAGCCAAGGTGAGAAAGAGGTGATGGGACGAGCCTTTGAGGCAGGTCACCCCATCATCGTCTTGATTGAAAACGGCTTCGCCCCATACCAGAAACCCAGTGGCCGTCAGTTTGAGGCCTGCTCACAGGGCCGTCTGCTTCTCATCGCCCCATGGCCCCATCACGACGAGTACCGCAAGATCACCCGCCCTCAATGTGATGCGCTCAATGCCCTCGCCCGGCACATCAGCAACAACGATTTCCATAAAACTCTATAACGGGCTAACAGCCCGTTTTACTTTAACAGCCCTTCCTCCCCACAGTGCTGTCACAGCCCTTCCCCGCGATGCGGCTACCGTCCTCCCAGCGGTGTCGCCACAGCCGCCCTGCGGTGTTGTCAGGGTATTACGGGCTGGCAGCCCGTAATATGAAACAGAGGGCCGCGACAGTGGTTGTCGCAGCCCTCGTTAGGGTTTCTCGTTAAAACGTCGG
>Ga0247611_10003295_pt1 | contig 24169 bp, 20 predicted proteins | sample 177DNAGHGhighgp2_FD_192422 | JGI IMG/M metagenome (GOLD analysis project Ga0247611, IMG submission 192422) | Sheep rumen microbial communities from Palmerston North, Manawatu-Wanganui, New Zealand - 1770 DNA GHGhigh gp2 | ecosystem: Host-associated > Mammals > Digestive system > Stomach > Rumen... | reverse complement strand
TGTAGAAATCTTGTGTAGTAGCATCATCATCTGAATTTAGACCACCACCCGCACCAGCAGCAACCATAATACGAGAATTCAATGATGGTGTATTACAGTGATAAGGCCCAGCTTGTACTTGTCCACCGATCGGCACAATAAAGGTTTGATTAATATGATCATATAAACCGATTGCTCCATCAGAGACACGTTTAGCTGGAATATAGTTTCGGTATATCTCAGATGATGATTCATCTTCTTCCATAAGTTTAAAACCATATAGTGTGAAATATGAGTTATCAATCTCTTTATTATTTGCATTGATACCGCCGATATATAATGGGATTTGACGAAGATCGAGAGTTCCAGTATTTGTTGCACTGTCAATCAATTCTCCATTAAAATACACATTAGCAGTCTGCTGGTAGCAATCAATCGTAATTCTTTCATCATATTTGAAATTCGTTAAGGTAGCAGTATTTCCATGCCTCGTCCATGCGGCAACATTATTGCTATTATGGCGCATCGTAAATGAAAATGCATATGATGTTTCACTACTATTACTAGATCTCGCACCAAATAATGCCTCATATCTATAAATTGCATTTTCATGGCATACACAATCCATGATTGCACGTGTATTTGCAGTTGGATAATAACCCGTATTAAATGAGCCACCCATTAACCAAAACCGAATATATTCTAATGGAATATATTCATGTGACTCATGATCATCATTGGTCCAATCATTATCTTTTAATAAAGTAATTGATTGATTTGGGGGAATTTGATTTCCTTTATTGTCATATGTCGGGTATTCATTTGGATCATATGGTAATAATCGAATATCCGTTGCCCCGCCACCGCCAGGGCCATTGTAATATTCGGACGAATAACTCATACCACCATGTGCTCCACCATTGAATCCGCCAACGCATTTGGTATAATCTAGATTGTAGTTACCACCATCAGACCCAACAACCGCATGAAATGTTGTTGTTTCATTTAGTGTGATTTCGCCATATGTCATTGCACCACACTCTTGAACTCCTCGCAAACCAATTCCACCGTGAGCGCCACAGCATATGAACAAGTAGTCTCCAGGTTCTAAAGTGAATGGTTGATCTTCTCCTGTATAACCAAATTCCTTTTCAACTCTCCACAATTCATTCTCATAACCAATTAACTTATTTGACATTCACCTCACTCCTTTATCATTCCAATGCATCAGGTACGTATGGAGCATCAGCAGCGGAATATATAGCAACAAGTGTATCATCAGGAAGTACATTAATCTGAGATTGTGTTGGATTACCATTGAATGCAACAATCTGAGATTCGAAACCAACAAGTTTCAAATTACCATCTTGGCAATCCTCTTCTACAGTCTTTGATGTATACTCCAATGTGACAACACGATATACTGTTTCCGTATCAGTATCAACCAATAACATATTTCTTGTATAATGTTGATTAGATTGGTAATCTTCTATAGATGCGGTACCATTACCACCACCACCTAATGATTCAATACGATTCAATCGATCTGCAATGGATGCTAACAATAGTTGCTGTTTTGAAATTGCATCATATAGATCTTGAAATAATTGATCTTGAATATTATCTGTCATGAGTCATCCTCCTCCTTCTTTACAATAATAGAAACCGTATCACCTTTTGCAGGACCATAAAACATTTGTCCAGTACCAATTGCTGGATAGAATTTGTTGTTGGCTACATCTACAACACCAACCTTTTCATCCGATACACGATAGCATGGCTGTAAGGTGTAATGATCAAAACCATAATCAATGGAGTAATTATAAATATTTACATACTTTTGGTTCAGATCTCTTTCCGTACCAGCAAGTGCATTCATGTCTGGTGCAAACAAATAATGATGATTTGATTCATCGTCTGTTACGATATATCTTGTGAAACCTGTCCAAATATTTTGTAAGGTATCATCACTATTGATTGAACTAAGTGTGACAACTCCTGTTGAACTATTGGAGGTTAAAACAAACGGTGATCCAAATTGAAATGCTGAAATTGAATCATCTTCATTCACCAATGAATTATCACTATTATACCAAACCTTCTTACATAAATTGGCATTCGCAACGAATTGTAACTCTAATTTCTGGCGATGTGAACCATCCGAGGGAGTATATACGAAATCAAAATAACCATTCCCCATAGATCCACAGATTCCATGATTGTAATACTGCGGTGATGGATCATTGTTATTAGCTACAAAGCCACGCTGTAATGAGAACTTTACAGTTTGAATCAATGGTTGATCAACACCAGCAATGTCAGTTTTGATATAAGAATATCCATCTGAACGAATATATTCGACGGGCTGGTAGATTTGCTCAACATAATTTTGATCATCTGCCCATACACCTAGTCTTGTATTAATGGAAGATAATGATGTATTAATAAGATTCAACTTGTTAATGGTAGGACGTAGATCCAATTCTAATCGATCAATGATATACTGCCATGGCGGTAGTTCAACTTCATCACCATCTGGAAATGCAAAATGTACTGGTCGGTTTTCTTCTGTAATGATCATGTTCATCATCCTTTCTAAATGTGTATTTACGAAAGCGTTTCGCCACAAAAACGAACAAAAAAAAGAAAAAAATATAAGACAGGCGAGGGAGAGGTATGTATCACCAATCTCCCTCATTCCGCCGGTCATAATTGTTTGAGTAGTTTATAGACTTGCTCAGGTCTTTGTTTTAGATATACTCGGGCCGCCAATGGACGTCCCGATCTAAACGTAAATACAATGGGTCTGTGCTAATAATTATTAAAAGCTTTTTGTACTTCCCCATCTTTAACTTTGAATAAGGCACTGGTGTTTTCATGTGAACTGTGGCAATAACTCGCCACTCATACACTTCAGCAGGATTATAAACATTCCAGTTCATTTTTTCAATTACTTCGATATGTCTTACATTAATTGATTTTTTGAACTTCTTCAATACTGTTTTTACTTCCTTTTTGACGCTCTTATTATATACCAAATTATTCATACATTTCCCTTTCTCCCATATAGCCTTGGATCCACCACATCTGGGAAGGATGTGATTTAAGATAGTTGGCTGTTCTATTCAAGAGGCTGTTTCTAAGTTTGACTGATGTATTTATTAATTTAATTATCCCTTGATGAGGGTTCAGTCGTTAATACTACAACGTAGAATAGTAAGACTTTGTCTTTCTATCATATAAATCATATCTATATGAAAAAAATAAAAAAAATAGAACATTTTAATAATTGTGAGTTTATGCACTCTTTCCACTGTGCATAAGCTTCATGATAAACCTCTCGAATGATTGATGCAAGCCGCCCCAATGGGGCGGCACGAGCATCAATGTCGTTTATGTCAATTCGAGAATCGGAATCTGATACAATTGAGCAATCTCACGCTCAATCATACAACCACGTGCTTTATCCCAACCGTCTACGAAATAGATATAATCCGCTTTTCCAAGAATCTGGATACTATGACCCAGATAGAACAACGGAGGAATCTTACAGGTCTCAGGTGGATTTTCATCAACATAATACTGGTCGAGGAAATGGAGAATCACATTCTGTCCATCGAAGTGTTTGTAAATCTTCTTGATTGCCGTATCCCGTTCATACAATACATCATCATCACTCAGTCCAGACATCGGTTGTGCAATGAAGATTTTCAACACACGTTTTGTACAAGGCCAGCACCATTCGTCATTCTTAATGTCACGAGGCATAATCATTCCAGTTTCATTCGCCAATGTCTTTGCAATATGAAACTGCTGAATATCATTAATTCCGACGATATCCGTCAAGTCACAACCAGGTGTATTCTGCAATTCTGCAATATCCCAAACATATACCAATCCATTCTCAATCAGTTTCATTTTGATTGCAAACTGAATGGTTGTTCCAGAAATCTTGATTGTCTTTGGATCTTTGATTTGGTCATTCATTCATCATCTACTCCTTTTTTGCAATAATCTAATAATTGATCAACAGTATTCCCGCACATAACACGAGTCTGCAATTCCGCAAATGTCATATTCTCCTTGAGTGGAACAGAACGATCAATCTCAATATCAGTTTGATAATGGAACTTGATAAACTGTTCCAATGTCTCATGAATCACGCATGGAATTTCCAACTTCAAATCACAACGACCGGGTCTGATCAATGCCGGATCCAAACGTTCAATGTGGTTGGTTGTAAACACATAAATGATATTGGTCGGAGAGCCAATCCCATCCAATGCATTGAGAATTGTTGCTAAGCCTGCATTCTTTTTATTTTTGTCATTGTTCTTATTATCATTGATACGTGTTAAATTAAACAAGCCGGAATCAACATCCTCGAATACCATAACACGATACTGATGATCACCAAATGAATGATGACCGATCTGTGATGAAATGATTTGATCGATATCACCAATTGCATCACCAGATGCAACATATAATGGACCATTCACGTGAGAAGCAATTGCTTGTACGATACTGGATTTGCCAGTTCCAGGTCTACTATACAACAGAATACCAAAATGATTCGGAATGTTGTTATCGATATACCACTGTCGCTTTGACATGTAACTGTCAATTGAGGTCTCAAGCAACTCTCTCTGTTCATGCGGAATAAATACATCATTGAACGTACGAAGACGCATATCGACTACAAAGGAATGATTAAGATAGTTGTTCATGCGATAGATTTGGTTGCCATGTTTTGTCTCATAATCAACTGCCATTTTCTTAAGCTTCACCAGAAATTCATCCAAGACACAACGGCAATAGTGATTGTTCAACGTAATAAGAGATAATGTCTGTGCTCTGATACGCTCATTATCAGATGTCATTGTGGTATTCAAAGCTTTAATGAAAATCGGCACACCGTCATAGATTGTCATGTCAATATAGTCGTTTTTGAGATTCCAGTCCTGCGGTTTTACAATCGGAGTCTCTTTGGAATATCCGGTTTCATGCATGGACAGATCAGCAGCACACGGATAGTTCTTAAAAATCTTAACCAAGACGTTGTTAATGAAAGAACGTGAGTCAGAAATATCGACAATATACAGTGTTTTGGACTTGACAGCTTCTACACCAAACTTGAGTGCAGGCTTTACAAATTCTGTGATGAGTGCTGTACGCACAGCATCGATGACATAGCTTGTCATAAATGGGAGTTTCTTCTTCTTTTTCATTGGACATTTTCCTTTCTTATCTTAAATGAAATAATAATATATGATATCGGGGACAATGTCCCCGATAATCAATCAACTTAAAAATGGAGAATATGAACGTTTCACGATATCTTTTAATGTATTAGAAGTAGCAGATAATAACAGATAGAACCCACTCATAGTCTTCATAACATCAAGGATTTGGTAATCATTCAAACCCATGACAATCTTAACAACTTCTTGGATTTCAGAAGTGTTATTACAATGAATCAGATACACAGCTCTTGTTCGATTACCATTGATGATATCCGAAATCGATGTGGTGGCATAGATAATATTCGTCACAGCACCAGTCGGGACTTTGTCACGAATCAATCCCAATCGATCCAATTTTGTTTGGAATGAATAACCCTTTTGGTATTGATCAAATTTCGAATGCTTACGAAATATTCCTTCAAAGGTAATCTTCTGTGGATCTTCTTCCATCAGGAATGTTTTCAATAAACCGATGATCTGATTAATCGTTTTTGTGTTATCTGGAATCTGATCACGGAGTAACGGTGGTGTTGCATCCCAGATGAAATCCAGAGCCTCACCTACCGTAATTCTCATATCAAATATATATTTATCAGATTCAGAAAGATAATGAATTGCGGAACGATTCTTCGGATCCAAGTTCAGGTAATTATCTTCCCAGAACATTCGATAGAACATATCCACATAATCTTTCTTCGGTTGATCCATTACCAATTGGACACGAATCATTTGGTTATTGTAAACTGCTTCGGAACGAATCCCATTCCGAAGCAATTCATAAAATACCACATCCGATTTTGTTGTGTCATCGATAATATTTGTCACTTTCATATTGCATCAATCCTTTATAATAATTCTAATAAGTTCATACCATCCACACTCAATCGTTGTAATCCGTCAATATCAATTAAGTCGATCAGCAGACCCTTCGTCTTCTCAATCAATGATGGTGGAATCATTTTGGTATGTGTGTCTACATCAATCAATGGATACGCTTGTTTCACATACTCCTGATATGCGTCATCAATTGCAGGTAATACCATTTCCAACGACTTAGGATCTTTCGGAATCTTATGACGATCAATCATACGAACCAACGTCAATGCAAAATTAGAGATACCCACTTGTGGCATTCCCATAATCCCACGATCAAAATTACCAATAATCGATTGCAACAGATTATAGAACACTCGATTCTGACAAAACGTTGCCATGATATCGTCATCAATCTTGGAGATAGTTCGACAAATCATGATAGGATCTGTCATCTGAGAAGTTCCATTACGAACATATCGTGAATAGATCACTTTCGCATTCGGGATATATTGATAAGATGTGAATAATGGATTACCCGTAACAATCAACTTCATACGTTTCTCATCTGACACAATGTTTGGTACAATATAAGAATCAACGAAGTTGGTTCTGATCAAATACGATTGTGGAACATATTTCAATACGACTTCAATCTTCTTCATGGCTTCTGTCCAATAATACGTCATTTGTGCAAATCGTTCGTTGTGAAATTTATTGACATACGGAAGTAGATACGAGTGTAACAAATCTTGCTCTGGTAATGGTCTCATCTCAAAGTCATTCACAATCAGAAATATTCTCACGTCACTAAATTTACGAGAATAATCTTTCCAATGTTTGACCGCAAACAAGATTGAGCTAACAATATCTTTTTCTGCATCATCTGAGAATGGTAATGAGTTTAAGAATTTCGATGCGGATGATAATACTGTAACAATTGTATTCAAATCCAAGAAGATATCCAATGGATACTCGGGGGAAAATGATTCCCCGAGTACATTGGAAATGACACGATATTTCGGTTTCATATACGAGCCTACTATCGGTGAAATTGTGTAAGAATTAGACATATTTACCTCCATCAAATGTTTGCCTCTCCGAACATATAGTCGGAGAATGCACGTACTCCCACACGGTTGATTTCATTTCTCAAATCGAAGATGGATTGGAGCAACTGATTACCCGCACGTTCAAAAGCCAACGAAGTAGTTGCGGATTCTGATGCACCCAATGCTGTCTTCAATGGGAGAATCTGATATGGTTCATCTTCATTCAACCAATTGGGTCTCTTCACCTTGTTGTTGATATCACGTAACAAATGTCCAATAATAATCTCTCCATGAACAGAGAAGATGGGAATCAAACCATCTAACAATCTCATCAATGTGACAACCGCTTCTTCGATGCTATTCATCTTAGATGCATGAGATGTGAAGAATTTCATGATGTTCATATAACGAGCGATGACGGAGATATTGATTGGTGTGATGTTACACAGTTCCCCACCACTCTCAATCACTTTAAATGAGGAGATCTTATAATATGATATCTCATTGATTTCCACTTTCTTTGCTTTCGAGAATACATAGTCTGGAATGGCAATATCGGAATAATGTCCAATCGTGACTTCTTCCATATCCTTACCACAGTACAATGTTAACGAATCAGAAATGTTATCAAAGTAATCCTCACGAATATACAAATCAAACTTCTTTTCATCTTTCGGATACACCGTGGAGGAATTCAACGTGAACCATTTCTCGAAGTTCTCGGAGAAGTCAATCTTTTCTGCATCCGTCTTCAACAGGTGCTTTGCGGATAAGATGTTCTGAGACACACGAGATGTCATCAACTCTGTCGTGTAGATAAATCCACCCTTAAGTTGTCCAACTTGTAATGCAATCGTACCATAGCAAACATGGCAACAATCCTCATTCAGGTTGCAAGTACATGGAGAGCGGAACCACAATCTCTTTCCCAATAAACTGCGGTCATCTTTGTGGAATATACGAAGAATTCCATCATGTTTAGTTCTCTGATAATATCGTCCATTCATCATTCTCAATGCGGATTCATCAATTGTGATCGGAATCAAATTACGTGACCCACAATCATACACCGTTTTGGAGATCGTACCATATGTGAGAATCATCAAGTTTCGATTGAAGTATCCAGCGTCACCCATCCAACGGTCATTCATCAAGTCGGGAACCTTTGCAGCAACTGCGCCACCATAGAACACTTCCAAATCATGATAGCCTGCTTTGAAACCATTACCATTCATGATGATTGGTACAATCTCTTTTCCATCAGGAATCTGAGAGAAGTTGATATACAACTCTTCCATTTGTTTTGGTTTTACAATCTTCGCATATTTGGAATCGATGAAGAATGGATTACCACGTTTGGTCATTTCCTTTTCGAGAATCTTATACCGACGAGCATTCTCTTCGACAATCTCCGCAGTTTGCATATCGGAACTATATTCCGTATTATTGATTTCACGAACAATCTCGGATTCCATATAATGATCCAAGAACAAGTTTTCCGCACAGAAGATCTGCATATCCGCTTGACCAAATACCAATGACTGTTCCTTCAGATCCAAACTCATACGAGCCATAATCTCTTGGATTTCTTGAATTGTCAAACCATGCCCACGTAATACATTTACGATTCGATCTTGGATTTCCACACGATCCTTTTCGGACATAAACTTATGCAAGATGAAATCATTCAAATCCACATATTCCAAGTATGGTAAGATCGTACGGATAAATGCCATTGACAACATAAAACGGTTCAATGGAATGGCATACGTTATCGTATCATCCACATCTACCTTGAAACGAATCGGTGTGTGTTGAAGAACATCACTATCTTTGTTATCGGGATCCACATGGACATTCCAACAGCAAACAGCAACATCCACAACACGTTCATACAGTACCGCATAATCCTCTTTACGAGCATAGCGTTTGAGAATGATCATATCTCCCAACAATTCGTAGATTGTATCAGGAGAAGTAATCTCCTGATACTGACGAATGTCGGAAAAGCGTGACTCATTCACATCAGTTTTTGTGTTAAAGTTCATAGCGTTATTCCTTCTTTCTTCTTTCTTATGAGTCAATGTCTGCAGCTGTAAACTTGAAGTTCATCAATAACTCTTTTCGCTGAAGAACATTGTCTTTGCTTTTGCCAACTAATGCACCCATCTTCTGCATGGTCATCACATCATCTGCGGTAACACGAATCAAACGACGAGTGCGAGGGTCCATCACAACCGATCTCAGTACATCCGCATCGGATGATCCAAGTCCTTTGTAACGACCCGTGATGTTCGGATACTTATCTTCAATAAACTCAAAGAAATGTGACAATTCCGTTTGTTCCAGTGTGTCATTCTTCTTCGATGCATAACGAATCAACAATCCGTACTTCTTTTGAATATTAACTATATCAAACAATGAATTTACGAGATCATCATCAATCAATACAAACTGATCAATGAAATCAATTGTTGCTGTCACTTGATTAGTCTCATGGTTAAATCCGATCTCCTTATATATTCTCGAGACGCTTCTCAACCACTTGTCTACGTTCTCAATGAAGTTGGTAGCTGTTCCATACTGGACAATGCCATATGCAATATGCTCCAGCAAGTAACGGTTCACAGATCTCTGGATGGAGCATTCTCTGAGAATGTTTAGATAATCGAATGCTTCTGTGACAAACTGTTTGATGTCCATATGATGATATTCGGACTGTGGAAATTCAACTTGGAGATCACCAATCGAATCAATACAAGCTTGAATGTATTCCGTTTGTGTTGCAACATACGATACATCTTTTCCACGAGTCAACTGATACAACGGCGGTTCCGCAATATACAACTTCCCAGCTTCAATAATCTGTGGAAGGAAACGTTTGAAGAATACGAGATGTTCTGTTCGAATGTGATAGCCATCGATATCCGCATCCGTTGCAATAATGACTTTATCAAACTTCAGCTTCTTCAGATCAAATGTTGGACCAACACCACATCCAAGAATCGGAATGAGATTTTTCCATGAATCCGAGTTAAGCACTTTAACAGGATCCGATTCGTAAGCATTCAAGTTCTTACCACGGAATTTGAGAATCGCTTGGAATGGGAATCGTGCACCATTTAAGCCGCCACCTGCAGAATCTCCCTCAACTAAGAAGAGCTCCTTTGGCATATCGGTCTTAACAGATGAACATGGAATATACTTATCTGTCATGGTCCATTGCTTCTTCACACGTGTTGCTTTCGTGATATCACGAGCTTGTTCACCTGCAATACGAGCACGATGATTACCAAGAATGGCTTCTACGATTGAAGCAACTGCGGAATTGTTGTCCTTTTTGAGTTGCTCATAACACGCCTGTTCGATGGCTTGTTCAAGTGGTTTCGGAAAACAATAATGTTTTGCTTGTGATGAGAACATATGAGCCATGTTACAATCACCCTTAACTACTACTTGAAGATGTGATAAAATATCTTTACGCAGGTCTTCTCCAGCGAGTTTCTTATTCTTCTTTACACATTCTTCTGTGATAAATTTAATAAACCCTCTTAATACACCATCAACATGTGCGCCATTCTGAGTGGTGTATATCATGTTCATCCAAGAATGTCTGATGTCATCACCTTTATACTTGTTTGCATCTGCATAGACAATTGCAAATTCCACGTTAAAATGACGAACATGTGATTTCTCTAAAAACACTTCTTCAACATCACCTTTGCAACTCGCAGACAAAATACTACTAAGTCTTGCATCTGCTGGAATGTCGATATCAAAATATTCACGAAGCCATTTATGATGAACATGATACTCTTTCCCGTTCACAACATAGCAAACCTTTGTCTTAGGATTCAACGTGTAATCAAAGTCTTTCAACCAATCAACAACGAGTGTCACAGGAATCGTATCTAAACCCATGATTTTCTTAGATGGCTTAAACATAACATCGAGACCATGTTCTTTACCACCATAATCCTCAAGAACTCTGTCAACCAACTCACCCTCACGATACACCAATGTCAATCTTTTCTTCTCCTGTGGTCTGGTTGATACTGCTTTGAAATATGATGAGAATGCAACAAGACACGTTGAGCCTCCAACCCCGTTAGCGCCCCTCGTAGTGCCACCACCTCTATCCATGTTCGTCCCAGCCTGCATCGTCTCGTATACTTCCTGCATAATCTCCGTCGGAATACCTCTTCCGTTATCATAAACTCGAATAAACTTATCCGTCAATTCGATTGTAAATGAATCACATGGTGAAGACTCTTTTAATGCCTCATCTGATGCATTATCAATCAATTCCTTACACAAATGCAGAATACCAGCTTCACCAATTGCAGAAATATACTGGGTCGGTCTAGCTCTCAGCTTTGCAATGTCATTGTGAATGATCTTATACTTGTCATCCTTAAAATTCTTTGTCATACTAATAATCTTCCTTTCTTGATTTAGTAACCTTAAGTCATTACATTGTTTATTCTATATAATGTGACCTCCGGTCAAATAAACTGTACATATGTGAAAAAAGAAAAAGTTTTGTATTACTATTTGGAGTATGAAGTTGTAAATGTGAATGTAACATTATAATGTTCTTGTATATTAGGATTTATTATATTTATGAAATAATAATAAAAATAAGAATAACATAACTATTGACGGGAAATATAAGCCGGAGGCTTATATTTCTATATATACAATATAAACAATGTATACATAGGGAATTTTTGTATATAAAATACATAAGAAATACATGAAAAAGTACATAAAGTAGATAATGTAAATTTGTTTTTCCGAGTGGAAAACCCTATATGTCAAATAAAAAAAAGAACCCCGGGATACAAAGCCGGAGTTCTTGAATGATATAGATTTCAGCGGCCGGGGCTTTTGCCCCGGGTTCACTTACTTTCTTATTTCATTTTTACAGGTTCCAATCATCAGATGTTCCCAGTTTAGATGAGAACTCTGCGAGGATTAAAAAGTCCTCATATTTTTCGCATTCATGTGAAGCTCTTGCAAGCAATTTTATCAATTCTTTACAGAAAGCTTTTTCATTATTTTGTAATTCCTGTATTGCTAATTTGGCCAACTTTGTCAATTCTCGATGATATACCAAGAGACCTGCTCTCTCAGCTTTTATATCACGAATAAACTCGTTGTTAGTGTCGTTTAGCAATAACGTATTTGATATTCTCAGAGCAACATGCATTGACTCTTCGTGTGAGTGCGAATACATGTCTCTAAATGAAATTGTGTTGAACATATGATGTCCAACACAATTGATTGCATCATCCAACTGTTGTTGATAGTTTGATAACGCAATTCTTGTTGGGACTCCTAACAGTCGTTCTGATATGTAATTAATCAACTGATAGAGTTCCTCACTCTTATACCCGAAATGCACACGTTCTGGTGTTAATGTAAACTCCAGCATTGCTGTTTCATTGAGCACTTGTTTATGCATCTGGATACTTTGTTGATTTGCCACTGATACTACACTTTTACAAGGAGCATCATCAATCATAAATCGAACAGTTACATACACGATTGCTCGTGTAAGTAACACTCTTGGGATTGAGTAGTAAATCAACATTTTCATCCGCTTGCCATCTGTGTAGGTTTTACGAATGATAAAGACTTCATTCACCGCATCATTCGTAAGCAAGGTGTTATCACCCATTGCCTTTACAGACTCATCGACAAACTTCTGAAGGAGGAGTCGTGATTCATTTGTCAGTTTGTTGTTCATTATAATCACCTCCTTTCAAATGAAGCATGTCCGTCTTCACGACGGTCAATGTTCGGCCCGCATGAATCAACTGTCCATTGGAACCACCTCCTTTCGGATAAATTTGATATTATTTTATATCATATTAATTATATTTATACAGAAAATGAAAATAATTAAACAAAAAAGAACCCGGGCTTTAGCCCGGGTTATCATACAAAATTACAACTTGAATCTCTCACTAGGATCCGCTGGCTCTGCTGTCTCAATCAGGTATGGTACCAATTCAAGACGACCGGAAAACCGTGGATCAGTATATGCATCAATCAAACAATCTCTAATATGTGAATTAATAAATTTGAGATATTTAGCATTATCAGTTTCAATCAAGTGACGAATAATTGTTTCCCATATCACAAAATGTTGGTTTGCATCCATGAATTTCTGGATATGTGATTGGTCTGGATTAGAAATGAGGATGTCAAGAATATATCGAATCAGCTTATCTTGCTCATGGTATTGACTCTGAGTGGAATATATCAAGTTGAACACACTTTCATTGTATTGACCGTAATACCTATAACTACCACTTCCAAACAAACGTGAAAGCTCTGTCAACAATTGCTCAAAAGATTCCATATTTATATCCATTGCATATTCACTAATCTTTCTATCACTAATACACAGTGGTTGATCCATTATGAATTTGATGGACCTTTTAGGAGTATATACTTCAACAAGAATCTTATCGAATTTAGCAAAACCATTGTTGTGTTCACCATGTCCATGGATCAATATTTCAACTGGGAAACCATAACAATGATATTGTATCTTCTTATTGAGGATGTCACATGGATAAATACCATTCCCAAGATAATGTGTTTTGTTTTTACTCATCATATCACCTCAAAGTTTGAATCTCTCTGTTATATCATCATGCGGTGCAGTCTCAATCAAATACGGTACAAACTCCAAATGTTCACCAGTTGTTGTAAACTGCGTGATTAAATAATCACGGGATTCATCCGAGATAAGACGCATATATTCAACATGACCATGTTCGATAAGATGGTGGAGTGTCTGTTTCCAAATTCCAATAGTCTGATCAGTTTGCATAAATTTCTGAATATGGGATTGGTCTTCGTTATTGATAAAGATTTTAAGAATATTGAAAAATTGAGCATTTTGGATATTAGCAATTGACTGAATCGGTATGTCCCACCATGAATGATCATAATTATTGGTGCTAATCATTTTTGCGATAGTTGTAATCAAATCTGATACAGCAAGCATTCTTTGCTTAGGAAGGAAGCAGTTGCTTGGTGACGTATTCTTGTGTGAAACATCACGACTCAGCATGGTGCGACGAACGTTATGATTGTCATCACATTCCATCTGATCGAGATCCATTGTGAATTGGATATGATTTGTCGATGATTCAATTGCAACATCGATTTTGTCAATCTTGATCAGTCTTGGCTCATCTTCTGAATCTGAATCCGAAATAACACATTTGCCAATACAGAATGAACTTTTGACTACTAATGCTCCATCCACCCATTTTCCATGTCCATATAAGGTGATCTTTATTTCATTACCTTTGGGATCATGTCTAGTATACACTTGCTCCTTGTTAAGAATCACCTCAGGATATACCTGCAATGGAGCGATAAAGTATAACTTGGCGATAAGATCATCTACTGAATTTAACATAGTATCAATTCCTTTCTTATAATTTGAATCTGTCTTCGAATGATTGACGTTCACAGTACTCAATGAGATACGGAACAACACCAACATCTACCTTCGTGCAATACTCAATCAAATCATCCATGATATTCGTTTCATCACCAGAATCAGATGTCAAATAACGGATATATTCCTGATGTTCATTGTCAATAAGATATTTCACAATGAGATACGGCCAGAACATGTATTCGAAGTCATGTGCTTTTGGCACAAACATGCGAATGCCCCTTTTCACGTGCTCTTGGTCACCATTCTCGAGCATGATACCAATCGGCTTCAACAGTTCGTAATAATTGCAATAATAACTTTTCATTATTTCGTGAATTTCGTGAACTGTATCGACATCACAAGCACAATTATACTTGTGACTGGGGGGATAAATGATATCACACAAGAATTGTTGGATTGTTCTCTGTACCATATCAATGCGACTGTGACGATGATTGCCGGTGGATGATAAATCAGAAAAGTCTGTGATATAACCTTTTGCAATATTGGTATTCGGAACTCCAATCACAATATTGGTTCTTCCCACTTCATAACAACCATAACGATTAATAATAATATCCATGAAGGAATCGGAATAGACGATGTATTGATAATAATCTGCGGTAACGGAAATCATGATAGCCGGTCCATCGACATACCCTACATGCAACCGGTCTTCGTGGAAAGTTCCGTTAGTTGGATAACCATCGTTCTTGATTGCATCGAAAATGTGGAACTTCAATGAGTAACTTTTTTCTATCATTTTACATTTCTCCTTTTTCTTATAATTTGAATCTGTCTTCGAATGATTGACGTTCACAGTTTTCGATAAGATACGGAACAACGTTAACATCCACTTCTGTACAGAACGTGATTAAGTCATCCATGATATCCGACCCTAAATAACGGATACATTCCGGGTGGTCATGATCAATCAGATACTTTGTGATGAGATACGGAAACACCATCGTTTCATACGATTTCACATTCGGAACAAATGTTCTGATTGTCTTCGGAATGTTTTCATTATCCTCATTTTCAAACAGAATATCAACTGGCTTCAACAAAGTGTAATACTTGTAATAATAATCCTTCATTAAAAATTGAACCATCTCAGCGTTCAATCTACAATTATGACCGGTTAAATCAAGTTTGACATCAATTGGCACCGGATTGGTTAAATTGTTGATAAGTCGTATGAGGACATCAATGGGTTCATACAATACACCTTTATACGAATCGAATTCTGCCACATCATCTGTGAAATCTGAAAAATTTGTATGGTATCTACGGCAAAGCGGTGCTTGATGACTGGTGCTGTTTACCCATTCAACCATCAATGTGATTGTGGTATCGGTAACAATATACTGCTTTGACATAGATAATGTGTCACGCACCGTATTTGAAAAACCCCACATCAATGTGTGAAAATTTGAGAGATGCCTGTAATAGTCGTCACCTTTCCTCCTTTTGTAAGCAGCATCAATTATTACATTTAACTTCAATGATGGAACAAGATCAATGTTGTCGATCAAACGAGTGATGTTTTTATGCATTACTCCCTCTTCAGGAAAACCATCTTCGATGATCGCATTTACAATTAAATCAGCTGGAATCATTTTACATTCTCCTTCATAAATAAGATCACAGATCAAATCATATATACGCGGTTGATGTTATCTCACACAAGATTCGCTCTATGTCAAATAAATAGTACATATATAAAAAAATAAAATGTAGATTTCCCAACATAGAGATAGGTTCATTTATGGACTCACTCAGTGCCGTTGAGTGCTCTTTTCTTCATGGCATGTGTTGGTTTTCAGCATTCCCAACACATGTTAGCTATTTTTCTTTCTTATTTTATCATTGGGGGCCTAATGGCCCCCAATAATGAATTCTTGTTTTATGTTTACTTTTCCGAATTTACAACATCATACTTGAGCTGAACATAAGAGTTCTTTAATGGTTTACAAGCCGTGAGTTTCAATACACCAATATCATCCAGAGAATGAATGCCGGGGCCATCTACTAATGTCGAAGTATGTTCGCCGCCGACAAGTCCGGGCCACATGATGATATTTACTTTATCGATTAAATGATATCTCAACAGTAAGCAATTGATTGTACCACCAGTCTGAATTGTCAAGTCACGGCAACCCAATTTGTATAATTCTTCCATCATCCAATTAGGATTCAGATACCCACTATATTTCAGAATTTTGATGTTGTGATATCTTGCTGATAATTTGATTGCCGGGTGGTCGCCATTTTTTGTGACAACTACTACTTGTTTTCCAAATTTGGAATAATAGATGATTGCATTTTCATTCATATGATGATTGTCAATAAACACGAATGTTACCGGAATCTTCTTGACGTCCTTATTAACATTTCGCTTGTTTGCACCAATCTTTTCCATAACACGACCAGAGTTCAATGACCATAATGATGTTTCTCCCTCTTCGTCGTAATACTGCTGAAGTCCATTTGCCGGATCCCCGGAAAGTTTTGGAATGTCTTTATCAACATCCCACTTGTCTGTATCACCTGTGGAAATCTTTCCATCAAGTGACATTAACAGAAATAATGTCGTTGTCGGTCTCATAATAAGATCCTCCTTAATTAAAATTTAGAAATTTATTAAAAAGAACCCCGGGATACAAAGCCGGAGTTCTTAATATCTTATGATGTATTATTCAAGAGATTATTACCTCCTTTGTATGAATTGATACATACATATCATATTAATAATATATATGTCAATTATTAAAATAATAAAACGCCTTGATAATCTCATTTTATAGAAAGGAATGATAGCATGAAGATTCAAGGGCTATACGACATTGACCAAGATATCAAGGTAAATGATCTAAAAGAAGTCACTTCTTCTCGTATCTATTTGACAGAAAACACATTCCATCCACAAGGATTGTTTTCCGAAGAAATCTTTGGTCAAACCAATAATGAGCGACAATATCGATGTGGGTACATTAAACTTCCGATTCATGTCTTTAATCCAGATATTGCGAAAACCATCATTCTTCGAAGTGGCGGTATTATTAAAAAGATGGCATATGGGGAAGCGCGATGCAATCTTGTGGATGGACAATTGGTAGCTGCTGACGATGGAAAATATTGTGGGTTGGTTGATCTATATAATATATGGGAACAAATTGACATTCGAAAGACTTTGAACACTCGTTCACAAGATAATATTGATATCTTGACAAAGATTCCCAAGAAGTTATTGTTCAATGACAAAGTTTTGGTTTGCCCACCCAATCTTCGCCAGATTGGTGAGCGAAATGGAAGACAAGTTAAGAGTGAATTAAATACGTTATATATGGGAATACTTGGTATGAAATCTGTCACATCTCATACTACAACAAATGAAGTATACCAAGTATATGCAAAATTCCAAAACTTCGTTGTTCAAATTTATGAATACATTGCAAATCTGGTATCTGGAAAGAATGGATTCTTCCAACGTGAATTATTATCAAAGACCGCATCTAACACAGCTCGTAACGTAATTTCCGCTCCAAAATATAATAAGGACAATATTGAGATTGGAATTTATCATACAGGATATCCGATGCATACGATCTTCATGATGTTTGATCCATTTGTCAAATTCCAAATGAAACAATTCTTTTCACAATCGAATATTGAACAAATTCACCCCAATCCCGAAGAGATCGATGGCGAAGCTTTGGCGAATATCTATGATGATAAAATGATTGATGATCTGGGTACGATTTACAAAAAGAATCCTGGATCAAGATTCCGTATCATGTACTTGGATGTGGAACAAACTAAACCCATTTTGTTCGATGGGTATGATGTGACACATCAACAACATGTGTTGCGTCCGATGACATTGACGGATGTGGTTTATATCGCGTGTAAACGTGGAGTTATCGATGCAAAGAAAATGGTGTATACTGTTCGATATCCGATGGGTGACCATTATGGCGCGTTCTTCACATACCCCGTTTTGTTGTCAACTGTTACTACGGTGGAGATGCAATGGCAAGGGGAAACATACAAAACATACCCACTTGTCGATCCCAACTTACCACACATGAAGGTTTCTACATTATTTGCTGATACACTAACACCTTCCAATTCACGATTAAAAGCCATTGGTGGTGACTATGATGGTGATACGGTAAAGAGTACGGGGATTTGGTCAGACGAAGCAAATGAACAAGCCGACAAGTTAATGCGATCAAAACTATATAACATTCGTATGGAGGGAAGAACGATGTTCCCAATTGCAATTGAATGTTTGAATGGTTTGTATGCATTAACAAAAGATGAATGAATGGAGATGAAACCATGTTAAATACAAAAATCATTGAAGAAGCGGAAGATCAATTTGGACTTGAATCATCATTGAGTTTATTGCATTATCTCACCAAGCAACAGTACATGGAGATGTATTATGACAATCTGTATACCGAGAGTGATACTGAAAATGCGGATGATGGTTCAGAAGATGTGAATGATCCTAATCGAAAAGGATCTAATGTCCAAAGCGATACTCCAAAACCAGCCAACAAACAACCAGATGTTGTTGATTCCAATCGGCATAATCGGAAACCACAAGATCCAACAAACAAGATGAATCCAAAATCACAACCAGCATCAGCATCTGGGCAAATGGATCCTTCAAAACAACCAGAAGAGCAACAATCACAAACACCAACAGATCAACAACCTCCGAATGATAATGAACAGCAACAAGATCAACCACAACAACAAAGTCTGGGATCTAAAATAACTAGTGTAATTGCAAAGATATGGTCGTTCATTTCAGGGATCTTTCAAAAGCTCACAACGAACATTAGAAATTTCTTAAAGGGAAATGATCAAAGAGTACAAGAAAGTCAAGAACAATCACCACCACAACCAACTGAATACAAATTTGAATTAGATGGAAACATTGAAAATGGACCACCGATTTCATTTGAAGGTGGTGAACAGTCACAGGGCAATGATCAAACGACATCGCAACCGGATACGTTTGATCAATCCACAGGTGATAATAATTCTGAACGAAGTCTTCCACCAACTGAAGCTGACACTTCTGCAAATGTTGAAAAAACTTCACATGCATTGGAAGAGATGGAACAACGCATGGCTGAAATGGAAAAAAGGTTCCAAGAATTAGAAGAAGAGAACAAACGTTTGAAAGAAATTGATGAAGAATCAGATAATGATAGTGATGACGAAGTTGATGAACAAGAGATTGCTGAGAATGAACAAAAAACGAATTGGTTATCACAATTGCTTGATCGTATAACCGCAGTTAAGGACAAACTGTCTCAAACAAATCAAGCACCAATTGGTGATGGTAATACGGTCACATTAACACAAGATCAATTTGAACGAATCATACAATCCATTACATCATCACAATCACAGCAAGCTCCACCCATACAAGACCAACCGCAACAAGTACCACAACAGCCCTTACCATCAGGACAGAATGCAATGACATCGTTAATGTCAGCACTTGGAATTGGAGCAGGTAGCAGTGGTGATATGTCACAATCTTCTATCATTACAGCTGGTCAAAATAATGATCTAATTGTACGAATTAATGAATTAGAAGAGCAATTGCGTAGATCTCAAGAGTTAACAGATCAAATGCAACGAGAACTACAACAGCAAAGAGAGCAACAGCAGCAACAACAACAGCAACAGCAGCAAGGTGGAAATAACGATAACCAGTCACAGGGAGGCGTTCAACAATTAGCACAAACACTTGGAGTTCCTCAACAACAAACCAATAGTGGGACTGGTCAACCAACTGGGAATGATGTAGCAAATTATCAAACTACTGCAACCAATTTGATTAATGATAATATCAATCAATATAATTCCGATTTAAACAATTTAGATGAAAAAATCAATGATCTTATTCGTTCACTTGTCAATGGTGGATCACATGGTTCTAATGACATAAGTGCTGAAATTAATCAATGTGAAGGTTTGGTTAGTCAATTACGATCCTTCGAAGCAGAATATAGACGTCTGATTGGTACGACTGGTACTGATTTAACAGCAATGCCATCTTGGTTGGATTCCGCTACATTACAAACAATCGAAAAACAGCAAGTTGATATCAACAAAAAAATCCAGGAGATTCATGACCGGTCACATCGTTATTTGGAAACATTGAAAAATCATACCGACTTAGTGAATGCAGCACTTAATACAGCACCAGATAAAATCAGTAAGTTTGACGAGCTGAAAATTAGATGTACAAAATTGGTGGATGATAATATTAATTCACCCACTGTTGATGATGCAACAAAAACAAAATTAACCGATTTGAAAAAAAGATTCGAACCAACCAGTGAACTATCTCAGCATGTAGAAACTCTTAAAACAGCAATCAATAATCCTGATGGAATCCGACAAAATTTACGGCAAAATCTGGAGAGATTTCAAAGTACTGTCGATCATATCGATAATACAGAATTGTCAAGTAATCTTTTAACTGGAGATTCTACTTCTAAAATTGCAACTGGTGGAAGAATACGATATGATGATATCCCAGTCTATTATAAACAAAAATATCCAGCAGTATTCTCGATAGATCAGATGACTGGTACAGTATATGTGAAGGTAACGGGTTATCTAATGCCAAATATAGCTGGTGGTTCTGGTATTCCAGCTAGTGACTTCTTTACAAAACCGATTGAAGATTTTTTAAAGAGCTTTTGTGATTATCTTGATATTTGTATTGCACTTGAAAAGGACATTAATGCTAGATTGACTGCTATTAAAGGTGATAATAATCAAGGCAGATTCACTGCAGCTGGTCAAATCGGTCAGTTCACTGCAGCTGGTTGTAATACCACAGATATGATGGAACCGGGTGGAAGCGGCGGAGTTTCAGGTCGAGATTGGAACAACTGTGCCACTAACCTAAGCACCACCGCTGCAGTTAATAGTACTACCGATCCAGTTCCTTTTAAAGGAACTCCGATACAAACAGCATTCGACAATACTAGTTGGATGACTGTTGATGCGCCAACATTACGAACTGAATTAAACAAAATATTAGAACATTTGGATCGTGAACTAACTCCCAAAATTGATGATAGAGTAAAGGAAATCAACAGACGTATGGATGAGAACGATCTAAAAGGTGTCAATGACGGGATATTGCGTAATGGCAGTTCGCTTCAAAGAAAATACAGAGATACTGACAATCACAGATCATTGCATAAACATATTCAACAAGTTAGCGGATACGATTCACAGGTTATCACTCCGGCATCAAATTTCATGAATTCATATTTAATTAATTATATTAATCGGATATGTTCAATTGGTGAAATTTGTAATAAATGTCTTGGTGGTTCTACTTCAACGGGACATCAATTTGGTAGAGTTGGAACAAGTGCGCTGGCTACCCGTGCAAATGATTATTTACATCATACTGGTCAGTTCTCTACACCATTAGCTCCATCGTTATCAGATGACCAGATCAAAACACAGCGTACTGACGATATCAATCAGATGGTTAATGTAATCAGACCATAGTTTTTATTTTAAAGGAAGATATAAGATGGCTAAGTTTATATTGGAAGATGGTACCATTAAAAGTGGTGATCGGATACTTGATGAAATGAGGATTGAAGAGATGAAGATTCGGCAAAAATTAATTGACACCAATATGTACGATCTGTTATTGAAAATCAATAATAAGATTCAAACAAAAGATGGCATGTGTATTCTTGACATGTTAGAAGATAAACCAATTAGTTGTAAAAAGAATATGGATTGTAAAACATGCATACAAGACTATCTGAATCAAGAATGTAAATGAGTTATTTCTGAACGATGAATAAAATATATTTTGAAAAGAGGTAACGCTATGAGTTTATTTGATTCACTTAGATATGCCCAAGACCATGTACCAGATGTTGAAAGTCAGCAAGACGTCCAACTATACTCTGATCCTTCCGCATTTGCAAATGAGTTTAACAGTTATAAGTCAGAACCGACTTTATATGCAAATGCAACACAGTACATTTCCCCATATGCTTATGATAACTGGGGTGGTGTTACAGGGATTATTGCATCATTTGATGAGAGTTCTCGTTCTCCAGCAACTATCATTGAGAACCGTGTGGATCCAAACAAAATCTATACTGCGGAATTAGCTGCACTTCGTTCTAATGCAGCTGATCAAATTCGCATTACAAAACTCTTCGAAAAAAAATTAATGGAAGGGTTAAAGGATAAGGATAAGTTTGGATTGAATGAAAATGACATCATGGCGATGCAATCATTAACAGCCGCTCGTTCTGCCGTAACGGCGATCAACAAAGAAATGATTGCAATTAAGAAGAACATTTCCGAATTACGTTTGAAGCAAGAACAGAATAAACAGATGCGTGGTGCACAACCCGTTGTAGAAGGTGGTACACCATTACCAACGGCACCATCGGATATTGGTCATTCTGTATTGGATGATATCTTCGATAAGCTACCACGTGGAACATCAATTGATTATGATGCAGCACCATATGATGATACACGGCTTGTTCAAGATATTGATCGAGCTTCTTCATTGATCGATGATGTTGTATCCGATGGATCTGTTAACAAGTATACACAATATGAACGTTTGAATCCAACAACATATCTCATGGTGGGACAGTCTGATGATGATGTTGAATTTGCAACATTCTCATCAGATGGAGAATTACTGGAGGATTATCCCAATCCCGTATCAAATATTGAAAAGATTGATCGTGATCTTGGTGTGGCAATTGATGATCTCAAACGAGAATATCCCATTAGAAAAAAAGAATAAAAAAATCCACCGATATTTCAACCGGTGGTAATAAAATGATTTGTTAATATGATGATCCCCCGTAATGGGGGATCACATTATTTATTCTTCTTTTGCTGCTTCCGGATTTCCATCATCAGCAATGTTCTCTGTGTTCTATTACAGTAATCTATGCATGGGTCAACGAACGGGCATTTTGTATAACCTGGTGTTGACCCTTGTGCAACTGCGGTCTTCTTACCCGCATTAGTATTAGTATTAGTTTCTATATCTGTTAACAAATCATTCATGAACCCATTATCTGTTTCTACGGGTTCAACAACTTGTCCATTTTTGATTTTTGTTGAACGGCCCTGGACAAGTGCTTTTCTGAAGCCGTTCACAATTGATTTCTTTTTCTTCATATTATCTCACCTCCTTTCATTATTTGTTATTACGACCTTTTCCCTTACCGCCGCTACCATTCTGAGCAGACTCAATGCGGTCCAACTGTTTCTGCAAACTGTACAGCATCTTCTTGATATCCTTCTGCTGAGTTTCCATGTCACGCACCTTAGCTTCCATGCGTGCCATAGAGTGGCCCACAGCCTTGTCGAGATGATGCTGGGACTGGATTACTCTGTCCTGCATCTTCTCAAGAACCTCCAACTGACGAAGGCCTTTGTCGGCCATTCTCCCTTGTTCGGTGAGTTTATCTGTCAGAATATCAGTTCTGCTTTCAAGCATTTCCGCAAGTGCATCAATGGCATTTGTGTTATATTCGTTTCCAGCCTTGATGTCTGCAACG
>Ga0247611_10003294_pt1 | contig 24173 bp, 22 predicted proteins | sample 177DNAGHGhighgp2_FD_192422 | JGI IMG/M metagenome (GOLD analysis project Ga0247611, IMG submission 192422) | Sheep rumen microbial communities from Palmerston North, Manawatu-Wanganui, New Zealand - 1770 DNA GHGhigh gp2 | ecosystem: Host-associated > Mammals > Digestive system > Stomach > Rumen... | reverse complement strand
AAGCCCAACCTGTCCATTATCTCTTTTGATGTACGCGGAACCGAACAAAAGTTTACGATGTCTAGCTGTTTCTTGGTTAGTTGGTGCGTTTTGATGGTGCACTTCTTTTCTGATGGTGCGCTTTCATAGTGCACTTCGGTATTTGATGGTGCATTTTCATGGTGCGTTTCTCCGGAACTTGGTGCATTTACATGGTGCTCTTTTCGAGGGATTGTTACGATGAACTCCTTGGTTTTCTCATTGTCGTTGAACTGCACATCGATACCCGTATCGATGGCGCGCTTGAGTCCGCTCCCGGCTCCTGTGTAAGGAAGCAGGAAGGCGGCATTGTTGAACAGAAGGTCGTTTCTGGGCATGGAAATGCCAGAGACGACGCTCTCTACCGTCATCCCTGCCGGCAGGTTGCCGGGGCTGTGAATCTCCACGCGATTATCAAAGATAAACATACGTACAGGCATAGTCCACACCAGGCTACGATGGACCAAGGCATTGGCTGTGAATTCCATAAGTGCGACAGACGGAATTTCAAGCTCGCCCAGCGAGTTGAAATTCTCTTCCACCTGGACATTCCTTAAATTCCGTGTAAAGAACTGCATGATGGCGTTGAACTGGTGAAGGATGTTCCCCTCCATCGAAGTGTCCGGAAAACGGTCGCGATACTCGGTTCCGCCGATGGAATTACCGAAGAAACTAATACACTTAGCCGTATAGGTGGGAAAGAAGCGTTGGACTGCCTTGGCAAAGAGAATGACTGCAGCTACGGTAAAACGACCGTCCGGCTTAATAAGTTTAAGGTTTCTGAGAATATCGGCGGCTGTTTTGTCCTTAATAAGCAGCGATGCTATTTCATCGGCGTTCAAATCGGCCGGCTTTCTTCCATCATCTGTCTGTTTTGGCAAGGCATCACGGAACTTTTTCAGAAGGAAAGTCTTGATAGACTCCATGTCCATGTCTTCCATCGTGGCGTCGGGTACAACAGCCTCATCTGCCTCGAAGGTGCCACAATCATCCATCATGGCCTTGAGTTCCATGTTATCAAAAATCTTCCGCTTGTCCGATCCTTGCTTTATCCAAATGATGCCCTTGTTGTCGTGATAGGGCTTATTTGTTCCCTCTTTGATAATAGCAATCACAATGTTCCCACCCTTCACTTTGGAGGTTTCCGTCTCAATTAAAATGGAGGGATGAAGCATATCGCTGGCAATCTGGCCCAGAGCGGCAGTGGTTTCCTGGGTTTCCTTGTAGGAAAGGGCATTTATCACTCCTGTTTTGTCGTTAATTCCAATGACAATGCGCCCGCCACGGTAATTACTCAAGGCGCACATCTCGCAGGCAATGTCGTAGTTATCTACAATCCGCTCTTTGAATTGGACCTTGCCCACTTCGGCCAAATTTCTCAGTTCCAGTATTTCTTTTTCGGTCATAGCCTTCAAGTTTTTACAAAAATAAAGAAAAATTGGCTCCCATTACAACAAATTGTTGAATTTGGTCATGAATTGGGCCTTGATGGAGCCGACGATGTTGATATAGGGCTTCATAGCTTTATAGTCGCTGTGGCCTGTCCACTTCTTGACGATGTTATCTGCAATTTCACTCTTTAGTATTGCGGCAGCCATGATGACGCCATGCTCTGTAAAAGCATAGGGTAAATACTTCCTGTGCTGCCCTCTTCCGTTTATGGTCGCAAATTGCGACCGCCTTAATAACAGCGGGAGTGGACAAGGCCACTCCTGCCATTCTGTGCTCCTCCTGTCATTCTGAGCGCAGCGAAGAATCTGTCCAGCCCGCTGGTCGCCAACTTACTGTCCCACAGTGGTTTATTGAAAATCCTCGGCGCAAATGGAGCCGAGGATTATCAGCATCTTGCTGAGAATCAGCCGTTTGGCGGCCAGGCAATATGCCCGGCGCACAAGTCGATAGAAAAATTTTTGCTGTTTCACTATAATCGGTAGAAAAGTTCCCGAAAATATTCACGTTTCTACCTGCCATGTCCCCCTTATTTGTATATTTTTGCAGATGACCATTTTTAAACCTGTCATCTATGAAACACAAAACGTACAAACTGGACCCGGCAATAGAAAAACAACTCTTTGCCACCCCCACCGAGCTGGACGCCCGCGTGCAGGAACTCCTGGACAACCCCAGCCAGATTGCCCCCTTCATGGACTTCCGCGTGGACTGGAGCTTCAAGTACATTCTGGGGCACGAGGAAGCCATGATTAAACTCCTCAACGACATCCTTCCCGTGCACGTGGACACCCTTGAGTATCTGCCGAATGAAATCCCCGTCCGCAGCGAAAAAGAAAAGCGCGCGGTCTTCGATGTCATCTGCACCAACAAAACCACCAAGGAAAAGTTCCTCTGCGAGATGCAGCGACTCCCGGAATCGGACATGGACGACCGCCTGCTCTTCTACGGCTGCTCCCTCATCCAGAAACAGATCAAGCGGAAGGACAAAAAGTACATTCTGAACACGGTGTACGTCATTTGCGTTGCCGATTATGAACGCGCTCATCCTACGCCAGTCCCGGCCAATGATTTTCTGTTCAAGTATCGCCTCAGGGACGAGCGCTGGCCGGAGGATGTCCTGACCTCCAAGCTCCAATTCTACTACCTGGAACTGCCCCGCTTCCAAAAAGGATGGGAGGCGGCGCAAACAAATGCGGAACGATGGTGCTATCTTTTCAGAAATTTGTATAAATTTGCAGGAGTCCCCCGTGATGCATCCGATTTTGAGCCCATCTTCGAGATTGCACGCACGGAACAGTTTGAGGAAGAACAACTAAAAGTATATCTCAACGCCATGGTTACAGACTACGAAAAACTGGTCATCGGTGAATACCACGAGCAAAAAGGCTTCAAAGAAGGCCTGGAGCAAGGCCGTGCAGAAGGACGAGAGCAAGGCCGAGCAGAAGGACGAGAGCAAGGACGTGCGGAAGGGGGCAAAGAAAGGGCATTGAATAGTGCCAGAAATATGCTCGCACGGGGGTATGAGGTGTCGGAGATCGCAGAAGTGACAGAGCTAACCCCGGAAGAAATCAACGCATTGCAACAGTAAACGCATGCATGTCACACATTTAAGCCCGAGGCTCCGCCGAGTCCCGGGCTATTTTCGCACTTAGCTCCTCTCGTCCTTGTTTCAGGCCGATTTTGAGGACGAGATTGCAAGGAAAGCGGAACCCTCTTGGGCCCTTTAATGGAGCCCGAGAGGGTTGCCGCTAGCCACCGAGCCGCGTATTGCGAGGCGGCGGTTCCGTGTCCACTCAGCCGCCGTTTTTCAGAACACCATTTCTACCTTTAGCGTTCCGCCAAGGCCGGTTTCAACAATGTCTCGAAGCGTTTTTATGGTAAGATTGCTTCCATCATGTTCAATCCGGGAAATGAACTCCCTCTTCTTTCCAACCCGTTCCGCAAGCTGCTCCTGGGTCATATCCAGCCTAAGACGACCTTCTCGAATGTGCTGACCAATCATTAAGTCGGCCAGTTCCTTCTCATATCTGTTCCGCTCTGCACTCCCAACGGGTCCAATGTATTTTTCCTCTAACTGGGATAACGTCTTTGTATTCATCGGCTTATTCTTTTGAGTCAAAATAATCATTCATGTATTGTATTGCTTTCTGTATCTCCTTTGACGGCGTCCTCTGGGTCTTCTTTTGAAAACCGCTGAAAAGGACTATCATTTTCCCCTCGTCAAAACAGCAGAATATCCTTAGCTGGTTCCTTCCGAAGGCAGCCCTGATTTCATAGAGGCCACTTGTCCCCTCAATGTGTTTCAAATACTTCTCCGGGATTACATCCATCTCCTCAATGATTCGAAGGATCTGAAGAATCTTTGCCTGGATTCTCTGTGGCTGTGTATCCAGAAAATGCTCAAAGTAGTCTTCGTATGCAACAACCGTTCTATATTTCCCCATTGCAAATGTAATTTAAAAGTTACAAATTTCAAAATCTTCTTTAGACAAAACTACATTGGATGGAGCTTTTAGTCAAATTTTGGCAAGGCTTGCCAAAATTTGGAGAATCGCAGGAAAATGCTATGCCGATGCTGCCAGTCTCAAGCCATCTCACAATACGGGGTTCGACGGGTGGTCAACAACGTGTTGATGCACAAGCATTTGCGCATAATCCTCGGCTCCAAAAGCTCCGAGGATTATCAGCATCTTGCTGAGAATCAGCAGCTTAGCGACCAGCGGAGCTCTCATCCTTGTTTGGGGCCGATTTTGAGGACGAGGCGCAGACGCCCTGCAGCGGTGGGGCAGAGCGAGGCTGGTCAGGGCCGATAAGGTAAGCGGCCAGCATTAAGGCAAACCGCCAGCCCAAGCGCCCCCCCTGAGGCGAGCATCCTGTGACCCGCGATTATTTTTTCTGATTGACCCATATAAAGTCCTGGCCGAGCGGGTCAATATTAAAGCGATTTTATTTCTTTCATGAAATGCCCGTTTTAGATGCTTGAAGAGTCCGCTTGCAGCCTGGTAATGATAACGTTGGCGTCCTGAGCTTCCATGAGGGACACGGCAAACCACTTCTTGCCAAGGTCTTTAATCGAAGCCCCCACGTGATATACCCGATCATCAATGATGAGGAATCTGTCATGGGACATCTTGAAGATCCAAACCGGAATAGGCGGATACTGGGCATCATGTTTAGCAATGTCCAGTTTAAACTGGTCGCCCGCTTTTTGCGTATAGATGGTCGCCTCCACGCCAGGCTCCCGCTTGTCCAGCATAGTAAGAACGGTATAATCTACATAGTTATCGATGAGGACGATACGAGTGGTGGCGCTTTTTATCAGATTACAGATGAGTTCGTATGCGTCGAATACCTGACCCGCGAAGAAGATACCCTGCTGGGGTTCCAGTGTTTTTTCTTCCAATTTGGCGAAAACCTGGTCAAACTTATGATCGTTTTCAAGAAGCTTGTACTCAATATGTTCCAGGCGTTGGAATATAGGTGCATTCGCGGCCAAGAAACGTCTCATTGCGACAAAAGCGTCAACAATACGGCCGCTAATATCAATTGCTTCTTCACTATGAAGTACTGCTGACAACATCACAACACCGTGTTCGGTGAAAGCATATGGGCAAAATGAGCTGTGTTTCAAAGTCTCGAACCTATCGCAATTTGCGAGAGGTTCCTGACTGATTACAATTATTTCCTTCTTTGCCATAGCTTCAAATCATATTTTGCCAAAGATAATCAAAGGAAACCATACCGCCTATATCTCATCAAACTTTTTCATGGCATTCTTTTTCTCCTTGTCGGCGATGGCCATGTACGGCTTCATGGCGGCAAGGGAAGAGTTCCCGGTCCATTGGGTTATGGTGTAAGGGCTGATGTTGTTGGAATAGGCCGATACTGTTTCAGCGCCGCTCAGCCGGAACCGTCCCGCCCCCTCATTCCAAACGTTCTTTATGTCATTATGGGTGAGTCTTGTCATTCTGAGCCCCTCCTGTCATTCTGAGCGCAGCGAAGAATCTGTCCAGCCCGCTGGTCGCCAACTTGCTGTCCCACAGTGGTTTGTTGAAAATCCTCGGCGCAAATAGAGCCGAGGATTATCTATATTTGGTTGCTGTTCAGGATGTTATTGACCAGTACGAGTTTTCGGCGATGGACCACTCGGTTCACCGAGTGGTCCTTTCCCCTTCTCGCCCTGCGATGCAATGACGATATGACGGATCAGAGTCCCCTGATTCACGGAGCGGGTTATTTCTGCGTCACCTTGGAACTGTCCTCGATGGTAACAGAGCCGCAAGTTCCATATTTGCCCGCGCCGATGCTTTGCGCATTGCTGTTGCCTTTCGTGGCAGTCACACTGGTCACGCCTGTAGTAATCCTGATGGTGCCGCAACTGCTTTTGTAGCTGTTATTGTTACCTTTACCTCCGCCGATACCGGCTGCATCTGCGCCACCTGTAGCATTGACGGTTCCACCGCTGATGGTAATATTACCACAGGAGACATTCGCTGTACCTCTTTTACCGCCTCCGATTCCAGCACCATACTCTCCGCCTGTAGCAGTGACGGTTCCACCGCTGATGGTAATATTGCCGCAACTAGCGTTGTATCCGCCGCCAATGCCAGCGCCCCATTGGTTACCAGTCGCTGTTACAGTGCCACTTTGTATTTCGATGTTTCCACAGTTCATCTCGTATCCTCCGCCAATGCCTGCTCCGCCTGAGCCATTGTCAGCAGAACCGTTAGAGCTGGCGTTAAGTTCCCCAGTCCCGTTAATGATGAGCGTCTTTCCAGAGCTTACAAAGATACCGGGATATTTCTCAGCGAATCCCTTCACCGTGTTCGTGCCTTCGAGAGTGATGGTGGCATCGCCCGCGCAGGTGATGCCGGCCCATGCATAACTATAATTGTCCACGCCATTGATGTTCACGTCCTTCAGCGTTACGGTGGCGCCGTCGGCAATACTGATCTTTACGTTGCTGGCCAAAGTACCTGTCAGTGTCTCACCGTCCTTGACTTCGTAGTTGGCGGTGATGGTAGCGAGGTCGGTCGCAGAAGCCGGAGCGGGAGCGGGAGCATCAACCTCCTTAACCAGACGGACGCTGAACCCGAGAAACCGACTGTTATTGAACGCGGGAGTCAGATAGGTCGGCCCGATGAACATGTTGTAGGCTTTGACCGCGTCATTAGGCGTAGCAGACCAGTAGTAGCCGCTGCCCAGACCGCTCTCCGAGCCATTCCGGCTGCTTGCAGCCGGCAGGAACACACAGCCAGCAGACTCCATCTTGGTCCAATCTGCAACGGTGTAGGTGTTGGAGTCTAATGAGGCAGTTGCCGTATTGACATTGGTAGGAACAGTCACGCCGTCGGGGTGAGTATAGGTGTCGGGGAAGAGGATAACGCCATTTACATCGTTTACCTTAGCCTTGGCATAGCGGCCGTTCTCGGTGTTGCCCACGGTAGATGCACTGCGGGTGTTGAACAGATATGTCCACTCGTCCTTGCTCAGCGTGAACCAGCCTGTGCCCATCGTTGCGCCCCAATCCACGAAGTCGCCGGAATAATCACTGTTGTCTGTAGAAGTATTCATACCGTATGTGGTGGCAGATGTGCTCCAGCCGAAGTGGTCCCATGCGTCTGCGCTGTAGCTTGCGTAAAAGTCATACTGGTTGTCGAAGAAGCTCCACTTCGACGATGCGTAGCGCAGGTTACCCTTGGAGAAATAAACCTGCTTCGTGGCGCTGACGCCGAACTTGCCGCTGAGGGCCCCGTCAAGCACGGTGTCGCCGGGATCCGGAGTCACCGGAGCAGCAACGTAGTCCACGGAGACGGGAATCTCGTACTCGCCGCCCTGCTCGAAGGTGAGGGGCGTGGAGTTGGTCCACTGGAAGTCCTTGCCGTTCACGCTGAAGTAGAGCGTGAGGGCGCCGGCCGCCAGGGTCTCCGGAACCAGGATGGCCTCGGCCACGGCAAGCGCCGGCTTGGCGGCCTCCGTACCGGGCTCGTAGGAGCTCTGGAAAGGAATCACGGCCCCCTTGGATGCGCCGATGCTTACCTCGCCGGTGAGCGGCCTGAAGAAGAAGCTAGTATGGACACCGCTGAGCGCAAGGCCCGTTATCGGGCTTGCCTCCAGGCCCACGCCATTGTCGAAGTACTCCGCCGCCAGGGTAAGCTGGAAGTTCACCTTGGCCAGGCCGTGCTTGAGGGTGACGGGGACGATGCCCTTGTTGGAAGCCGCAAACGTGAGGTCGGTGGAGGCCATGGTAAGAAGGTCCGCCGCGTTGAGCTTCGCCTGGGTGCTCTGGTCGGTCAGAAGGCCCATGTTGGATCCGCCGGAAAAGAGCGCGTCCGTTACGGGAACGTTCAGATAATCGGGGCCCAGCGCGCCATAGCTGGCTGCGGCATAGGTGATGGCCGATTCCTCGTCCTTCCAGAGGATGGGCTGGGAAGCGGTCCAGTTACCCTGCGCATCCTTAGTGATGGATTCAAAGTAGCTGAAGGCGTTGTTGGGGCCCGTGACCTTGAGGTAGAACTGACCCAGGTCCGCGCTGGTCATGCTGGCCTTGGTGTCGCCTTCCACCGTGACGGCGAAGCGCATCTGCCCCGCCTGCTCCGGCGCCAGGCTCTTCTCCTTGGCGCAGGAGAAGAGAACCAGGGCCGATGCTGCAAAAAGCATAAAAATATCAGTTTTCATGACTAATTCGTATCATAGGTAAACACTGGACGGGCGGATATGGTATAATTCATATTGTTGTGCCACCAGTCGGGGTCGTCGTCGTATACAAGGCTCTGGGGCTTATAGAACCATCCGTTGCTCGTTCCGTAATAACGATTCACGTTGATAGGATCACATCCGGCCGCTTGCAGGTAGCTATTGACTTGAGCGAGTGACGCAGCAGCCGTGGCCTCCCCATCGGACTCTTTATCTTTCAACACTGAAAGATAATGATAATTACTGTAAACTTCCCAATAACGGTCCCATAAATCATTCATGGAATGATAGTAGAACTTGCCTGCGGCTACCTTGTAATTGTACAACTGGGATGCAGTCAGGTGACCCGGTTCATCCGTGGCTTTAAATACAAAGCCGGGCCTCACGACACACCCGACCACCGTTACGCCGGCGGGCATGGTAGCATTGGGCTTATACACCTTACCGTTGCTGCCCACCTTGTCTCCAGCAACTGCATTCTGCAGATACGTCCCCGGATCGGCAGAGGTGAGGCTTACCGTAATCTGCTTGTTGGCAGGGGCGGAATAGTTGGTTCCGGCAGCGGCCGACACCGTGATGGTCACCGATCCGCCATCCACGCTCTTACGGGTAAGGGTGAGGGTCTTGTTATTGATGGAAGCCGTCACCTTGCCAGGAGCGGTGGACGAGGCAGACAAAGCGCCGTCGCCGTCGTAGGTGATGATCACCTGCTTGGTAGCATCCACATTGTCTGTGCTGCTGAAGGAGACGCTGGTGGGGCTCACGCTAAGGCTGGGGGCCTTCTTGGCAATGGACGCCACAATCTTGGTGGAAGCCACGCCCTCATAATTGCCGCCCGCCTGGAGGCGCCAGTACACATTGTAGCTACCGGCATTCTTGCCCGTAGGGATGGTGGTGCTCCAGTCCGTCTGGTTCAGGGAATACTGCATCACCGGGCCCTCGGAGGTAACGCTACCGGCATTGAGCAGGGCCAGATTCGTGTTGTTGTACACCAGGCCGATTTTGGCCGTAGGGGCCGTATAAACAGGGGCAAGTCCGTTGACCGTGAGGGTAAACTGGGCCGTTTTTCCGGAGCAGGTGCACTCGATAACGGCCTCGCCACGGGCCTTGGCCTTAATGAGGCCCATCTCATTAACCGTAGCCACACTGGTGTTCAGGGACTTCCAGGTGCAGTTGACGTCTGTTGCCCCTTCGGGTGCGAACACGGGCGTAAGCTGGAAGGTATCGTCAATCTCCACCGCGGTGGAGGTTCCCTCCTTGAAACTGATGCCCGTGACGGGGATCAGGGCCTCGCCGCCTGCAATAGGGGTGTTCTCAATCCAGGGCGCGACGCTGACCGAGCCCAGTTCAATCTTGTCCTTACCCACGAAGAGGTTCAGGGTGGTAATCTTTCCGCTTTCCAGGGCGATGGGCTCTGCTGCGGTGAAGATAAAGGACTGGCCGCCGATGACCACCGTTACGGTTGTAACACCGTCCTGGGGCACCTGCATGCCGCTGAAGCTCTTGTCGTGGCCGCTGGCTGCGGTGGCGAGGGCCTGTACAGGCACCTGGGCCGCTGTACCGCTTGCCGTAACCGCCTTGGTGAGGTAGTTCACCGCGAACTGATTCTTGGCCGTAGCGGCCACGGAGGTCACGGTGGGAAGCTCGGCCCACTGGTTACGGAACTTGAGGTTCACATCCAGCCGGGCCATGGCATGGGTAAAGGTGAGGGCCACGGGCGCGGCGTTTTCCTGGAAGGGAATGCCGTTAAGCTCGGTGGCGATCATGAGGTCGGCGCCCAGGGTGTAGTCATCGGCCGTAAAGTTGGTAATGCTCCTAGCCGGATACACGCCCAGGAAGTAGTGGTTCTCCTTGACGTGGCTCCAGAGCATCTGGGTTTCGGGCGTCCAGACGCTGCCGTCGAAGGTGTTCACAACGCCGTTCACAATCTTTTTCTCGGGGACCGCCTCGGCCGAACCCATCCAGGCATACAGCGAGATTTGGTCGCCGTCCTCAAATGCGGCGGCGTCGCCGTCGTACGCCACTTTGGTGGGCGTGCCGATAGCCGCCTCGATGGTGATGGCACTGCGAGCCGCAGGCTCTGTGCCACCCTTCTCCTTGGCGCACCCGGCGAGGAGGACGCCTGCTGCCAGCAGGACTCCCGCAAGGGTATATAGGGATTTACTTTTAAGCATATTCAATGGGCTTAAGATTAATTATTCCTGAAGCGTAAGTGAAATACTCTTCTCATCCACTGCCTTGTAGTTGGCTGACTCTGTACAACTAAACACGAGCGTGATGTAAGAAAACGGACCGGTAGTACTTACAGAAACCGAGTAGGAAGGAGGCGTAGTGTTATTTATTAATTTCAGGTTCATATTGTCACCCATGGCATTCGACATAACATAACCCGAAAGTTCCCCGCTGGCATAAACAGTGCCTGTATTACCGCCAAAAACATTCGTGCTGTAAGTGGTAAGCGTCGATTCAATAAATCCGTTTGCTTTGGCAATGGTAACCTGAACGGATCCCTCGGCGGAATCTATGTGGTTCGCATCTCCTGCAGCCTTGTAATAAACGGTGTATGTGCCGGCATTGGTTGCAGAAGGAAGGTTTGTACTCCAGCCGCCGTTCCCTACTTTATATTTCATGGAGCCACCGCTGGCGGTGCCTGCATTGACAAGGGTCTGCGCAGAGCCATTATAATTGCTCCTGCTACCGTTGAAGGTAAGACTCTTTGCCGTGGGTGCGGAGGCTACGGAACAAGGCACCTTGTTGATGGTGAAGGTCTTGGAGCCGCTCACCGTGTAGTTACCGCCCGTCTTGTCCGAGATGGTGACCGTGGCCGTACCGGCATTGATGTTGTTGCTGTAGCCCACCGTATACTCGGAACTGGCAATGGTATTGTTTCCATCCTTCACGCTGGTTACGGACGGCTTACAGGCAGAACCGTTATAGGTGTAGCTGGTCTGGCTCAACGTGATGGTGGGGTTGGTAACCACCTTGGGCTGTATGGTCTTGTTCATAGCCGCTGACTGTACGCTGTAGGCGTCGCCGTCCTTCACACGGCAGTACACGCTGTAGTTGCGTGCATCGGTGCCGGTGGGAATGGCGGTTCCCCACGTGCTGCCGGCATCGGGGCTGTACTCCAGCACAAGGCCGTCCTTGTGGGCCGCTCCGGCGTTGATGAGCTTCTGCGCCGTTCCGTTATAGGTAAGCGTCTCGGCCACAATCGTCGGGGTGGTATAAACTTTCTCCACTCCGTTCTCGCCCAGGGTGCACACGGTGGCGCCCCAAGGGAGCTTGTCGCCCATCCGCCACTGCAGCGGAACCGGGGTTATCAGGGAGAATTCCGCACCGGGAACGCCGCTGAGCCAGTCCTGGGTGCCGGTCTCGATCTCGGCAGTTGCGTTCACCACTACCTGCGTGAGGCCGGTACAACCCTGGAACATACCTCTGTAGCAGCGGCTTGTAAGCTCGGTCGCCGGCAGGATGAGTCCTTCGTCGGCATTGTTTTTCAGGTGCGTCTGTCCCTTGAACAAGTATGAGAAGGTATTGTAATCCGGAAGGGTTGTGAGCGTAGCGAAGCTGGAGTTGAGCAGGCTCATGATGTTGCCGTACACCTCACAGTCCTTGTCCATGGAAATGAGGCTGGAGCCATCCACGTCGCCGTCGCTGTAGTTGCGGTTGCTTCCGTTACCCAGGAACCAGACTTTCTGTCCCTTGTCCAGGGATATGCTGCCAGTGGCATTGCGGATAATGTTCCCTGTGCGGCCGTCGCCTGTAATCCAGGTGACCGTGCCGAGGGACTTGTTGCGGAAGGTCACCGTGGTGCCGTCCTCCGCTGCCTTGAGGGTAAGCGGACGGGTGACGTCGCCAAGCTGCGCGGAGCCGGGCTCCGACGGGTTCTCGATTACGCCTTCCTCCCAGTCGGATACGGTATTGTTTTCCAGGGCAATCTTGTCCTTGCCCACCAGCAAGGTAAGGGTGGTTACCTTGCCTGCCTCCAGGACGATGTCCTCACTGTGCGTATAAACCAGGGTTTGTCCGGCAATGGTGAAGTTGATCGTGCTGATTCCCTGCGGGATGCACAAGGCGGTATAAGTGGCATCATAGCCCTCTGCCGCCGTTGTAGCAGCCGCCAGGGTTTGCGTTGCCACCGTACCGGGCGTAATGGTTTTGGTGAGGTAGTCAATGGTACCTGCGGTTGCTGCGGCGGTTGTTACCACAGCCTCCGGCACGCCGCCCCACTGATTGCGGTATTTTACGTTCACTTTGAGCCAGGCCATTACGTGGCTGAACTCCAGTGCCACCGGCGGAGCCGTTACCGTCTGGGGCGCTACAATGCCGTCACCCAGAACGGTGGCCACCAGAAGGTCCTCCGAGGAGGAAACGGGATCGGCCGTGAAGCTATTCACCGTGCGGGCCGGGGAGATGCCCAGGAAGTAGTGGGCGTCGAAGACGTTTTTCCAGAGCATGGTGCTTGCCGGAGTCCACTTGGTGCCGTCAAAGGTGTTCACGACACCATCCACGACCTTTTTCGAAGAGACCGCAGCCGCACTGCCGGTCCAGGCGTAAAGGGTGAGCTGGTCGTTGGCCTCGAAGGATGTCTGCAGGCCGTTGGTGACGGCCTTGGTGAGCCCGCTAACGCTGGCTTCCACGCTTATGGGTACCTGCGGCAGAGGAACTGTCTCCTTCTGGCCGCTCTCCTTTGCACAGGAAGCCGCCAGCAGCGCCGCAAGCGCCATGAGACTGGTTATGATTCTTGCTTTCATAAGCCCTCCTGCTTTAGATTAATTCAGGAATCTGGGCTTCGCCGTTGTCGATAACCTCGCCGGCGGCCCAGTCGGTGATGCTGATGCCGCCTGCAGCCTCGTCAAGGGTAATCTGGTCACGGCCCACGATGAGGTTCACCGTGGTCACTTTCCCGCTCTCCAGTGGAATGTCGGCGCTGTGCGTAAATACATAGGTACCGTTGCCGCCCAGCCATTCGTCATTGCCGTCCAGGTAAATCGTGATGGTCCTGAAGCCCTCCTGGGGAATGATGAGGGAGGTCCAGGAGGCGTTGGCGGTTTTGTTCAGCGGCATCGGGTAGGCGTCGCCTTCGGGGGTGACGGACTTCTCCAGATAGTTGATGAAGCCCGTCTGTTTTGCGGTGGCATAAACGGCAGCAATCTTGGCTTCCACGTTGGGGTCGCCGGGGAGGTCTTCCTGGGCCGTCCACTGGTTGCGGAACTTCAGGTTCACGTTGAGCTTGGCCATGGCGTGGTCGAAGGTGAGTTTCACGGGGTTACTCGTGGCCACAATACCTTCCAGGCTGGTAGCGATGAGCAGGTCGCTCTGCTGGAACTTGTCCGCTGCCGGGTCCAGAATATAAGGATCGGCGGTGAAGCTGGTCACCGTACGGGCCGGAGAAACAGCCATGAAATAGTGAGGGATATCTACATCGGCCCAGAGCATCTGGATCTTCGGCGTCCACATGCCGCCTTCACCCAGGGTGTTGGTGACATTATTTACCACAAGTTTTTCGGGGATGGCAGTGTTGTCGCCTATCCAGGCAAAGAGGGAGAGATTGTCACCGGCTGCGAAGCTTGATTTATTGCCCTCATAGGTGGCTTTTGTCATATCTCCGATACGGGCTTCTACGGTGATGAGCCGGGTGTTATCGGCCATATGGCCCTTGTTGCAGGAGGCCAGCGCCAGGATGCCCAGTGCTGCTACAGCTATATTTTTCATGGTATTCATATTAATATTCATATTAATAATTGTGTGGGGTCAATAACTTTTCCGTCAATGGTTGCCTCCTCGGCCCAGTCAACGATAGTGATACCCTTCTCGTCCAGGGTAATTTGGTCGCGGCCCACGATGAGGTTCACCGTGGTGACCTTGCCGCTCACCAGCGGAATGTCGGCGCTATGGGTGAACTCATACGTACCGTTGCCGCCCAGCCACTCGTCATTGCCTTTCAACTGGATGGTGATAGTGCGGAACCCTTCCTGTGGAACCATCAGCGTGGTCCAGGTGGCGTTGGTCAGTCGGCTCATGCCCACCGGAGCAGCCTCACCGGCAACGGTGACCGCCTTGTTAATATAGTCAATGGTAGCAGCCGATTTGGCGGTAGCCAGCAGCGTGTCAATCTTGGCCTCCACATTGGGGTCGCCGGGGAGGTCTTCCTGAGGTGTCCACTGGTTGCGGAAACTGAGGTTCACGTTCAGTTTGGCCATGAGGTGCTCAAAAGTGAGCGGCACCGGGTTGTCGGCAGCCTTGAGACCGGTATCGTTGATGGCGACGAGGAGGTCACTCTGCTGGTACTTCTCTGCGGAAGAGTCCAGGACGTAAGGGTCCGCGGTGAAGGAGGTCACCTTGCGGGCGGGAGAAACGGCCATGAAATAGTGCGGATCCACCGTGCTGTCCCAAAGCATCTGGGACTCCGGTTTCCACAATCCGGTTTCTGCGTCCAGCGTGTTCACCACGTTGTTCACCACCAGGTTCTCAGCAGCGGGGATGACCGTTTTGTCACCCAGCCAGGCAAAAAGCGAGAGGTCGTCACCGGCTTCAAAGGCCGACTTGTCTCCGGTATAGACCACTTTGGTCATGGAGCCGATAGAAGCTGTCACGGTAATGGACTGGGCAGAAGGAGCTTCGTTCCCTTTATTGCAGCCCACCAGCATAATGCAGGCCGCAACGGAAATAAACAGGGTAATATTCTTTTTCATGATGCTTTCGTTTTAGTTCTGTTTGGGTTTGGAAACTTCGCCGTCCAGGGCGTCTCCCAAGGAGACCCAATCGGTAATTTGGATGCCGTCCTTGTCCAGGGTAATCTGGTCGCGGCCGATGAGAAGGTTCACCGTAGTGATTTTTCCGCTCTCCAGCGGGATGTCTTCCGGTGCGGTGAACACATAGGTGCCGTTGCCACCCAGCCACTCGTCGTTGCCGTTAAGGGCGACGGTGATGGTACGGAAACCTTCCTGCGGGACCATCAGGGTGGTCCAGGAGGCGTTCTTTACCTTATTCATGGCCACAGAAGCGACCTCGCCGGCAGGGGCAACCGCCTTTTTGATGTAGTCGATGGTGGCGTGGTCCTTGGCCGTAACCACGATACTCTCAATCAGGGCTTCGGTGATTTCCGTCTGGGAGGGCGGATTGCCTTCCGTCCACTGGTTGTGGAATTTAAGGTTTATGTTGAGAGTGGCCATGGCATGCTCGAAGATGAGGTTCACCGGGTTGTCGGTGGCCACCAAACCGGCATCGTTGACGGCGATGAGGAGGTCACTTTGCTGGTACTTCTCTGCGGAAGAATCCAGGATGTAAGGGTCTGCGGTGAAGGAGGCCACCGTGCGGGCGGGAGAGACGGCCATGAAATAGTGAGGGGTGGTCATATCGTCCCAAAGCATCTGCTGTTTGGGTTCCCACAGGCCGTTCTGGCCCAGCGTGTTGGTAACATTGTTCACCACCAGATCCCCGGCAGAGGGAATAACGGTTTTATCTCCGGTCCAGGCAAAGAGGGAGAGGTTGTCGCCCGCCTCGAAGGTGGCCTTGCCGCCGTCATAGCTCACTTTGGTCATGGAGCCTACAGACGCATTCACGGTGATGGATTCGGTAGAAGGAACGTTATTTCCTTTATTGCAGCCCACAAGCATAACGCCTGCGGCAATGGTCAGAAAAATCGTTGTATACTTTTTCATGATGTTTTCTTATTAGTTCGTTTCAGGTTTAAAGATTTCTCCGCCATATTCCTTGGGGCTCGCAACCCAGTCGGAGATCTGGATGCCGTCCTTGTCAAGGGTAACCTGGTCGCGGCCGATGATGAGGTTCACCGTGGTCACCTTGCCGCTCTCCAGCTTGATGGGCTCGGCGGAGCGGAACGTATAGGTGCCGTTCCCCCCAAGCCACTCGTCATTGCCGTCCAGGGTGATGTAAATGATGCTGAACGAATCCTGCGGTATCATGAGGGTGGTCCAGGAGGCGTTCTTCACCTTGTTCAGGGCCACCTGGGCCCACTCGCCCGTGGCCGTTACCGCCTTGTGGATGTAGTCGATGGTGGCATGGTCCTTGGCCGTGGCCGCCACGCCCTGAACGAGGGCTTCGGTGATCTCCGTCTGGGAGGGCGGGTTCCCTTCCGTCCACTGGTTGTGGAACTTGAGGTTCACGTTGAGGATAGCCATGGCATGGTCGAAGGTGAGCTGCACCGGATTGTCGTTGGCCTTGAGGCCGGCGTTGTTCACGGCGATGAGCAAGTCGCTTTCCTCGAACTTGTCCGCAGCCGGATCCAAGGTGTAAGGATCGGCCGTGAAAGAAGCCACCGTGCGGGCAGGAGAAACGGCCATGAAGTAATGATCCGTTACCATGTCGTACCAGAGCATCTGCTTAACGGGAGCCCACAGGCCATCGGTGCCCAGGATGTTGGTGACGTTGTTCACGACCAGCGTGCCGGGAATGGCGGTTTTGTCGCCCACCCATGCAAAGAGGGACAGGTCATCGGCAGCCTCAAAACTGGCCTTGTTGCCGTCATAGGCCACTTTGGTTTCACGGATGCCGGCATTCACGGTGATGGCGCCGGAGGCCGCCTCCTTGTTGTTACCCGCTTTGTTGCAGGCCGCTGCGCATACAAGCGCAAGGGAAATGAGTACAATCTTTTTCATATCCTTGTTTTTACTTATTATTCCGTTTCGGGGTTCAGGATTTCGCCACCGTAAATCCAGGTTTCTGTCCAGTCATTGATACTGCCACCTGCGGTGATGAACATGTAAGGCGTGAGTTTGGTATAATCCAATTCCAGGATGTATGTCTTGCCATTCTCCATCAGCGGTGCCTGGCCCATATATTCCTGCTCCAGGCCTTTGTCGGTTTTGATATGGAACAGCAGGATGGTCCCCATCTGGCCCTTCGCCGTAGGGAGCACCTTGAACTCATCAATCAGGGTGAGCGCATTGGATGCGGTGATTTTACCCAGAACAATGTCGTCGCTGATTTCCGCACTGGGCTCTCCCCAGTGACCGGTTGCATACTCCTTGGTGAGCGTAACATAATGGGCGGCGCCACGCATGCTCACATCAATGGTGGCTCCTTCCGGAACATGGGTGAACTTAAGCGTGAAGACAGCCAGCAGACGGTCCAGGTCCACGTGAGCTGTAGCCATCTTGTCTTTCTCTACCCTAACGTGGCCAATGCCGTTCCAAACCTGATCGGGATTGGAAGAAGGGTCGCTGAGCCAGGCGTATGTATCCGGGATGGTGAGACCGGCCTTTGTAGGAGGCGTTTCGCTCAGCTCAAAGCCGTTGTCCGCATCCATGTTGGCGGTAACCAGGACGTCGTAGTCCCCCGCGGGAAGCGGAATCATCCATTCGCTGGCTTCCGCGGGATTGTTGAACTCATGCACTTCCTTAACGCCATTGGGGCCGGTTACCGTGAACTTCAAGTTGGAGATTGTGCTCTGGACATCCGCAACATCTTCCCATGTGAGTTCATTGCCCAGGAAGCCCTGGCCCTCGGGGGCCGAGTACTTGCCGGGAGTCGCATCCTGCGGCATATCCACCTCAAAATGCGGTTTGTGCGTACAGGCGCCAAGGGTGAGCGCTGCTGCCGCCGTTAAAAGTATGTAAGTCTTTTTCATACTGCGTTTACTTTTTGTTCTTGCCGAACGAGAACGTGAGTTTGAGCCCGGCGTCCCAGATGAGGTTGGTCTTGTGCGCCTTGTTGGGAATCATGTCAAAGCGCTTGCCCGTGAGGGCGGTGACGCCGCCGTAGAGGCCCAGCTTCACCAGGTCGTTGAAGGCATACGCAAAGCCCAGCTGGCCGCCAAGGCCCAGGTGCCAGTTGGCCGCCTGCACCTCTTCATGATACCCCTGGCCATGGGAAAGGTTGCCCTGCCAGGTGGACTTGGTGTTCACCGCAGAGATTTGCGGGGACAGGTCCAGGAACCAGTGGTCGTTGCTTTTGATGAACGAGAGCAGGTTGAAGTTGGCCTGAAGACCAATCTTGAACCAGCGGGTAGGGACCGTGAGGTCCTCAAAGTACCAGCCGTCACGGTCCAGCACCTGCGTGGCTTTCCATGTGCCGTCCGTGCCCAGCCAGTAAGGGCAGCAGGTCAGGCTGTACTGCTTTTGCCGGCCGTACTGGAAACCCGCTTCCAGGGAAACGAGGCGGCTGAACTTGTACCCGCCGAAGAGACCGCCTTGCAGGCCCCAGCTGCGCACGCCGGCTTCGGTGATGCTGGAGAAGGTGGCCTGTCCGAAGGACGTGCCGCCGCCCAGCCCCACGTACCAGGGATTCTCCTGGCCGCGGGCACCCCATACCAGCCCCAAAAGGGCCACAAGGGAAAGGAAGAGTTTGCGTTTTGACATATATTTGAGAAGTTAAGTATTTTGTTCTGCACAACTGAGCGTAAACTTTATCAAAGATATATAAAATGCCCCCCCCGAGCAAGGGAGAGGGCTCAATTTTTTACGCAGAATGTCTTTTTTGGCGTAATTTTTTACGCAGGATTACATTTTTTAACTTACAGCCCCTTGCGGACCGCCACCAACTGGGCGCGGATGTCCTTGAGTTTCTCGATGGCCTTCACGCGCCGGTCCACGCTGCGGTGGTCCTCCGTGAGGCGCTGCCGGGCACCCTCCAGCGTGAGGCCCTGGTTTTTCACCAGGAACTGAACCTGCTTCAGGACCTCAATATCTTCCGGATGATACAGCCGGTTCCCCTTGGCGTTCCGCTGGGGATGGATGAATTTCTCGAAATAATTGCTCCAATAGCGCACGGCCGAGGCATTTTCCCCCAGCATCTGCGCTACTTCGCCCATTGTGTAAACCAACTTTGCCATAATGCACAAATATAACAAAAAAAACTCACCCTTTTTTGTTCGGTTGATGCGCGAAACTTCTGCGCGGTCCCTCGGCCTCCAGCCAGTAATCATGGTCAAAAGCCTCCCCCGGGAAGGCATACGGCCCTTCATGGTCGATACAGAACGCCAAATACGTAATAGGCAGCCCCATCTCCAGGAACATCTTCTCATAGAACGTCTGCACCTGCGTAACCTCCGCCGGGACAGCGGCACAATTCGCATAAATGTCATTCTCTGAAATCTTTATTATCAGGTCATTGACTTTCACGACAGCCTGGGTGTACTCGTACAGGTAACGGGAGTCCGTTTTGAGATGGACCACACCGCCGGGCTTGAGGAAGCGACGGTAGCGCTCCAAAAAGAGCGGAGACGAAAGGCGCGCATTCTCGCTGCCGCGCAGCTGCGGGTCGCTGAACGTGAGCCAAATCTCGGCCACCTCCCCCGGCCCGAAGAACGCGTCTATAAACTCAATCCGCGTCCTCAGGAACGCCACATTCGGGAGCGCCTGCTCCGTGGCATACTTGGCCCCCTTCCACAGGCGGGCGCCCTTGATATCCACCCCAATGTAATTGATCTCCGGATGGCGGAGCGCCAGGGCAATGGTGTAGTCCCCCTTTCCGCACCCCAGCTCCAGCACAATGGGATGGTCGTTGCCGAACATCTCCCGGCCCCAGTTCCCCTTGATGGCATGGTCCCGGAGGCGCAGCTCCTTGCTGCCGGGCACCTTGTCCAGCACCTGAGAAGCGTCCGGCTGCAACAGGCAGCGGAAAGTCGCGTTCTCCGCGAATTTCTTTAATTTACTGTGTCCCATTAGTCCTTTTTCGCAGGCTTTTTGCTGCGGTTCTTGCGGCGGCGCTTTTTCTTTTCCGGGTCGAAGCGGTTGATGGCATCGTCCCCCACCGCAGATACAAACTCCGGCGCCACCACCTCTTCCTCGTGCAGGGTGGCCGGTTTTTCGCCCCGGCGGTTCATGGCCTGGATTTCACGCACCTGACTGGCCGGGAGCGGGAACGTCTGCGCCAGGGAGCCTTTCTCGTAGGAGAAGTACAAGGTCTCCGACAAGATGTCCGTCTTTACCAGCCATGCCTGGCCGTCCTGGAACTCCAGCGGCTCCTGCACCCGCGGGATGCGGGAATACGCGTCCATGTAGGCCGCCACCTCGTAGTTCAGGCAGCACTTGAGCTTGCCGCACTGCCCCGCCAGCTTTTGCGGGTTCAGCGACAGGTCCTGCACACGGGCAGCAGAAGTGGTAATGGACTTGAACTCCGTGATATAATTGGCGCAGCAAAGTTCGCGGCCGCAGATACCCAGACCGCCGATGAGCCCCGCCTCCTGACGGGCGCCGATCTGCTTCATCTCCACGCGGATGTGGAACTCTTCTGCGAAGTCCTTGATGAGCTGGCGGAAGTCCACACGGCCGTCGGCAATGTAATAGAAGATGGCCTTGGTGCCGTCTCCCTGGAATTCCACATCGCCAATCTTCATCTCCAGGCCCAGGTTAGCAGCCAGCACGCGGGCCCGGATCATGGTTTCCTGCTCGCGGGCGATAGCCTCCTGCCAGCGCTGGATGTCGAAGGGACGCGCCTTGCGGTAAATCTTCTTGAGCTCCGTCTTGGCGGGGTCTATGCCCTTACACTTCATCTGTCGGCCCACGATGGCCCCTTCCAGCGTCACAATGCCCAGGTCGTGCCCCGTGGCAGCCTCTACCACCACCAGGTCTCCGGTTTTGACGCTCTGGCCCGATGCATTCACGTAAATCCCCTTGCGGGTATTCTTGAACCGGACCTCGTAAAAGTCGTCAAACTGCTCCTGGGCAATACCCTTCAGCGTATCGTATACCTCCAGCTTGCAGCATCCCTGCCTGTATTTGATGTCTGTCTCGCCCGTGGACTCGTCCGACACCACCATACAGCCACGAAAGCAGTCAAACTGAATGGTTTCATTAGAAAAATCGTTCATAAACTATATAGTTGATTCACCAAATCGGTGAACAGGATTTTCTGGTTCACATTCCGCTCTATCAGGAGCAGGGCACGGTCCAGGGCGGCCATTCCCCTGCGCGGGAAAGTGGGTTTCAGGGCCCCGGCCATGCGCTTGTAAAAGTCTTCTTCGCCCTCCGGCACGCGGGCCAGGGCTGGCATTTTTTGCAGGAAAAAGAGCCGCCTGAGGTCCTCCGAGGCCAGGCGGCAGAAGCTTTTCTGCTGCTCCCGTACCTTGAGCTCCGCTACGGCCTCGCCGGTTTCCAGCGCCTTGAGCCTGTCGCGCGAGACAATGGCCTCCAGCAGGTCATGGAACAAGTCCGTAAGCATCTGATTGGACGCATTTTCCCGGGCATGCACCTCCCGCTCCGCCTCCGGCGACAAGGGTTGCACGCGCATGTGCAGGCAGCGGGACGATATGGTCACGAGCACCTTCTCCGGCGCATGGGTGATGAGCACAAACAGTGTCTTTGCCGGCGGTTCCTCCACCATCTTCAGGAGCGCATTGGCCGCCTGGGCATTCATCTTCTCCGGCAAATACACCACCACCGTCCGGTAGCCGCCCTCCACCGCGCTCAGCGACAGGCGGTCCAGGATGCTCCGGGCCTCATTCACGGAAATATTGCCCTGCTTCCCCTCTATGCCGATGGCCGTATACAGCTCATTCTCAAAGAAATACGGATTCTCCAGCGCCAGTTCCCGGAACTTGCCCAGGAACTGCATGGACACGGGCTTGTCCGAGCCCGCCACCGGAAACACAAAATGGATGTCCGGGTGGATGAGCTTTTGTACGCGCGGCGAGCCGCCGTATAGTTCCTCCAGGAAGTTGATGACCAGCGGGAAAGCCCCGCCGCCGTCATCTTCGTGCAGCAGGAGAGCATGCGGCACATGTCCGCTCTCCACCATCAGGTGCAGGGCGGCCACTACTTCCGTATTCCCGTAAACGGTCATGCCTTCCGGTCTCCTACGAATTGGGCCAGGTCCTTCAAATATTGCCTGTCGGGACTCTCCGGCAGCACATCCAGGCAGCGGATGGCATCGGCAATAAAACCGTCCATCACCTGCCCGGCCTTGGCGACGCCGTCCTGCGCGTGCACAAAATGCACAATGGCGTCAATGTGCTCCGGATGATCCGCCGCCTGCGCCACACGGGCACGCCAGCGGGCGCTTTCGTCGGCCGGCACCGCCTCCAGTGCACACAGCAGCGGCTGGGTAATCTTCTGTTCCTTGAGGTCCAGCCCCACCGGTTTTCCCAGCGCGGCCGACGACTCGCTGTAGTCCAGGATATCGTCCTTGATTTGGAACGCCGTGCCCAGCAGGCGGGCGAACTGCCCCATGGCCTTCACCTGTTCCTCGCTCGCCCGGGCCGATATGGCCGCCGCCGTGGCCGTAGCCTCAAACAGTGACGCCGTTTTGCCGTAGATGATGCGCAGGTAATCGGCCTGGGAAGTATCTCCCTTTCCGGCCTTTTCCATTTGCAGGAGCTCCCCTTCCGTGAGGTGATGCAGCGTCCGGGCAAAGATGCGGAGCACCCGTTCCGGCTCATGCGAGGCGTCCAGCACCTCCTGCATGCAGTTCACCAGCCAGTAGTCCCCCACCAGCACCGCCGGGCCGCCGCCCAGGAGTTTGGCCGCCGTGGGAACGCCGCGACGCTCCACCGCCCCGTCCACTACGTCGTCGTGCAGGAGGGTGGCATTGTGCAGGAGCTCCGCAGCAGCGGCAAAGCGGAGGGTATCTTCCGTAACGCCGCCGCAGGCACCCGCCACCAGCAGTGCCAGCATCGGACGCAGCATTTTGCCGGGATGCTCCCGCAGACGGCGGTTAATGCCGTCCAGCAGGGCAATATCCGAGCGCAGAGACGTGTCTATCCGCGCCTCTACGCGGTCCAGATTGGGCCGCAGATAGGTATAAAGGGCTTGAATGTCCATTAAAAGTTTTCCAGCAGCTGCTCCACCGTTTCCGGGAAGGCGACCAGGTCAATGTCTGCCTGGGCCGTCATGCCCGTTGCTACGAAATGGGCATACAGCGATTTCAGGGGCTCATAATAGCCGTCCAGATTGAGGGCGTAAATGGGGCCCTCATATTTGTGCAGCTTGCGCAGCGTATGGGTTTCCATGAGCTCATCCAAGGTGCCGATGCCGCCGGGCAGGGCGATGGCCGCCACGGTGTTTTCCCGCATGGCATCCTTCCGCTGCGACATGGTATCGGTCCAAATCACCTCCGACACGCCCTTCCGCTCCAGGCCCGCCATGAAACGCGGCAAAACGGCCACATGCCGACCGCCCACGCGGATGGATTCGTCAGTAATGGCGCCCATGGTGCCACGGTCTCCGCCGCCGGAAACGATATCGTAGCCTTTGGCGTGCAGGCCGCGGACCAGCTTCCGCGCCGCTTCGTTGTACTTCGGGTCTATGAGGTTACTCGATGCACAAAAAATCACCACCTGCTTTCCCATAGCCTAGAAGAACAAACCCAGTGTTACTTTGACGCCCTGGTAGTTCCTCAGATTGGTTAAGCTGCTCAGGTTTGTGTTGGCCAGTTTGTTGCTGTCGTACAGCTTGCCAAAGTTCATGAACCACTGTACGGAAATCTGGATGTGGCTCACCAGTTCAATACCGGCGCCCACACCAAAGCCATACTCAAATTTTTTCTTGGCGTCGTTCAGCACCTGGCTCACTTCACCGTTCAGTTTGTTTAATGCGCCCAGGTCCACGCCGATGAACGGCTCAAACAGGAAATACGGGCGCAGGGCCAGCAGGTCGATACCCACCTGGGCGCCCACTTCCAGTTCCAGGAAATTGCCACGCGTGTACAGGGAGGTAGCCGACTGCGCTTCGTTCACAAACGTGGTCTTGCCCTGATATACCAGCGCCGGCTGCAACGTGAACACAGGGCCCAGCTCAATTTTGTAAGCCACGCCCGCATGGAACATGTTGCCGTTCTGGGGCTTCAGGTCCGCAATGCTCGAAGGGGTCTTAGCGGTGGTCCAGCCACCGACAATGCCGAACTGGGCGTTCGCGGCGGTCAGCGTCCCGAACACCAGGGCCAGGGTAAGGAGCAGCTTTTTCATGACGATTAGAGGTTAGCGTTGATTTTTTCCACCAGGGCCGGCTTGGGCATGGCGCCCACGGACTTGTCCACCTGCTGGCCGTTCTTGAAGAACAGCAGCGTGGGGATGCTCATGATGCGGTACTGGGCGGCAATTTCGTCGG
>Ga0247611_10003293_pt1 | contig 24176 bp, 19 predicted proteins | sample 177DNAGHGhighgp2_FD_192422 | JGI IMG/M metagenome (GOLD analysis project Ga0247611, IMG submission 192422) | Sheep rumen microbial communities from Palmerston North, Manawatu-Wanganui, New Zealand - 1770 DNA GHGhigh gp2 | ecosystem: Host-associated > Mammals > Digestive system > Stomach > Rumen... | reverse complement strand
CAGCAACGACCAATGCTCGTTTAAACTGACTTTGGCGTCCACTCCTGCATTCGCGTGATAGACCCCATCTAATAGTCTTTCCAATACATATCCTATTTTTGTATAAGGAATAATCGACCATTCTTTCGTGTCTTGTGCCTTTGCCGAGAAGCAGCAAAGCAAAGCGATGGCCATTGTGGCCAGAATCCGCTTATTGAAACTTTTTATCGTTTTCATAGTCGTATGATTTTGAATTGCACTGACAAAAGTATGCAAAAAAATGCTTGTCAAGGGGTTTTCGGGAGGCCTAAAAAATCTGTCCATGCTTTTTTTTGATTGTAAAATCTTATTTCTTTGACAATCAACGATATGAATATAATATGGACAAAAATTTGTCCCTATGAAAACTAGTAAAGAAAGGAATCAGATGGCTTTAAACTGTGTTCCAAGCATCACATTTCAAGGTCTTTGGTGGCTTTATCCATATAATAAAGCCATCTAATAGTAACATTAGACGGCTTTTTAGACAACCAAATATTGACTTCAGATCAGTTGTTGTTGACGGGAGAACCGTTGCCGAAACCGTTTGTCTTCTCGGGGAGGACTTCGGTAGTTTGGTCTAGCACTCGGCCCTTGATGCGAAGCACAACTGTGGGATTGTTGACGGCGTTGGAGGTCACGGTCACCGTCTTGTTGATGATGCCGGGACGGTTGGTGCGGTAGGTCACCTTGATGATGTCTGACTCACCGGGGAGGATGGGCTCTTGGGGCCATGAAGGGATAGTGCAGCCGCAGCTTGACTTTGGTTTCTGAATCAGCAGAGGCTCGTTGCCTGTGTTGGTGAAACGGAACTCGCATTTGCCGTTGCCGTTGAAAGGCACATCGCCATAGTCATGGACGGTTTTCTCAAATTCGATTTCAGGACCGCTCTGGGTCTTTGCGTCTTGCGCCTTGGCCGCTCCTGCCATAAGGAGCATGATGCCAAGCAGATAAATCATTTTTTTCATTTTGTTATGTTTTTAAAATGTGAATAATAAGTGATTTGTGTTTTAGGGTGATACTTTGTTTTACACTTCGTAATGGAAATGATGCTGCGAAACTACCGCCTTTGTCAAGCGGTTGGACAGTCATTCCGAACAATTCCGAGTGTTAAAATAACCTAAAATCTTGAAAACAAAAGAAATAGCTCAACACCTATTCCAAACATTTTTTGGAAACAGTCCAAAGTTTTTTACCCTTCCTCCATCTTTTTCCTCCGTTTTCCGCGCAGTTTGTCAATCATATTGACGGTGGTTCCAAGGTAATCCGCTTCCTCTTGGCGCGAGAGTTTGAAATAAGAGAGGATGTAGGATTTCCGCTCGTCCTCGTCCAAATCGGGATACTTCTGCTGAAGGGTTGCTGTAAGGTCGGGATAGAGTTGGTCAACCACTTCCAGCATGGCTTTCCAATGGTCTTTGTCATCATAAACGGAGGTCTCCAAATCCTTGAGAAGATTGGCTTTTTTGTTGCTGTTCAAATAATTGTCCAACAACAACATGATACGCTGTTCCTTCATCAAGGCCTCCGAAAGGCGGTCGGCATAATCCTGCTGGATTTGCTCATGCTCGGCGTGCTTTTGTGCCAAGTCTTTGTTCTGCTGCTTGAAGTGGAACAGCTCGGCATTGATTTCGGCCTCGCGTTTACGCCTCCGTGCCAAACGGATTTGCGAAACCAACAACGCTGCCAAAACCAAAGTCGCTACCAAACTGACGATGACGATGATGCGCTGCTTGATGATGATTTTCCGATTCAACTCGTTCTGCATCACCTCGCTGTCGTATTTATGGCTGATAAGCGCAAGATTGTTCTCCTGTTGCTCTATTTCTTTTAGATTGTTGCCTTCTTCGTACAAACATCCATATTTGCAAGCGGTTTCATAATCGCCGAGTTCTTCGGCATAATCGGACAAGACACCGTAATAGAACCAAGTATCCGCGTTTGGCTCTGTTTGGGACACAAGTTCCTCCAAACGGCTGTAATAATAATCAGCAGAATCCAAGTTGCCGGACTCATAGAAGATGTTCCCCATGTCATGATAATAATACATCAGCAAGTTGTCGTCAGCATCTGCAATCGAAGCTTGCCAAAACTGGCTAAGGTAGTTGGCCGACTTTTCGTAATCTCCCGCATTGAAATACATGACATGAAAGGCTGACAAGCAGTCGCGCTTTGCTTCCAATGACCCGCTTTGTTCTGCATACTCTAGGGCCTGATCCAAATAATATGCTGAACTATCAAATTGTCCATGGTACTGATAGAAATCGCCCAACTCCCTCAATGCCTCGGCTCGGTCGGCATAGTCTTCGCCAAAGCCCTCGGCAGCAGCCTTCAACAACGAAACAACTTCTTCTTTGTCAGCATAGTAGCCCAAACATTGCGCAATATGATACCGTGCATGAGCCACCGTCAGAGTTTGATTCGCCATAATGCCGTAATGCTCCGCTTCTTTAAACAAGCGCATAGCCTCCACTTTATTGCCTGAATCCAACTGAATACGAGCATTTTCCAAGGCATCTTGGGCAACTTGCTTCACATCACGGGATGTAGGATGGCAAGCCGCCAAAACGACAAAAAAAACGGTGATTAGAGGTTTGAGTTTTTTCATGTGGACAAAATTACGTTTTTTTCAATGCACCAATATCAAAACACCTTAAACCGCGCCGTTAGCATCACAGTCCTCGGGCGAATCGAGTAAGCCGAATAATACCCATAAATCCCTGAATAATAGGAATAAATGAAACTATCGGTGTTGAGGATGTTATTCACATCAAGGCTGAACTTCACTTTGCGGAAAGTGTAGCCCAGGCTGCAATCCAAGAGCACAAAACTGTCGGTACGCCCTTCGGAACGGGTGTGATAGAACTCTACCGAGGGCGTGACGGACAAACCGAAAGGCAAAACCACACTCAGATTGGCATTGTCGATAAGGCTCACAATGGGTTGGCTACCAGCAGTAAAACCGTCTACAGAGGTAGTGAATCGGCTCCAACTGCCTTTGTTGTTGAAAAAGATGTAGTCTGTTATTGCGATGCTGGCGGTCAGGTTGGCGTTCCAGCCTAGGTTGTAATAAGTGGCCACTTGGTTCTGGACCAAATGCGGCGAACGTCCCCATCCGTAGGAGCATTTCGCGTTGATGTTCAACTTTTTCCAACTGAAGCCTTTGCCCGCATACAGAGAAACGGACAGGTAATCGCCCCAACTCGGCTGCTCCACGGCATTGATGACCATGGTGTTGCCCTCAAAAGATTGAGCGTACATCACCTCGTTACGGTAGCGGTTGTAGTTCACCGAGAAATCGCCAAAAGCATATTTCATAATGTTTTTGAACGACAGCGTCAACGAACCGTTGGCACCGTATGTGTCAGCCAGAGGACAGTCGTAGCGCGACAAGGTTCTGTAATTCTGCAAGATATAACCCGAATACAGCGTTCGCAAACTCGGGGTGTTGTTGTAAGTTGAGATTTTGGTGCTCACTTTCCAGTTATGGCTGAAATCATAACGGAACGAAAGCGAAGGCTGGGACAAAACCTTGATTTGTGGGTCGGAACCGTTGACGATGCGGTCGTCCAATTGCAGGTAACGCAACTGTATAGGCACCATTAGTGTCACATTCACGCGCCGTCGTTCATAAGTGAGATAGGCACCTGCGGCAGGTTGGTACTTGTGCCAACGGATGTCGTTACTGAACTGATTCTCTCGTGTGTCGTCATTGAGAGCGGAGCGAAGCAATCCAGAAAACATATTGAGCCCCTGGATTGCTTCGTCGTTCCTCCTCGCAATGACGCAAAGCGCGTCTGAATTAAGCGCTTGCTCCTCCATACTGAAATTGAAATAAGGCATAATGCGTAATCGTTTCCAGACCACGCTGGTGAGAAAGCGAAGGGAATTCTCGCTCTTAAAGGACTGGAAACCTATGTTTTGTATGGTTGTTGCATAATCTTCGCCTCCATTGAGGACTTCTGGGAAGCAGCCTGGCGCGACTTGCAGTCCGTAGGGCAAAGTGCCATAACTCGTGGTGGAATTGAACTCTATGCCACTTTCAGGGTCACGGCGGCTCTTGCGAATCCAGTGGATGTTGGCCTTGGCGCACAGCGACTTGTAGTTTTCTTCTTGCCGAATCAACTCGTCGTTGTCCACCAAACCCTCGCCCCAATTGCGGTGCCCCGATGCGGTGAGGCTGATTTTCAGATAGTCCAAGTCCTTGTTGAGATTGTAGTTGATGCTTCCTTCGAGCATTCTGGCCGTTTCCAACGACTGCATCCGCTCGGCGAGGCTAATGGTGTCGTCGGGAAGGAGATAGAGCGTGCGCGACTCGCTCGACTTGCGGTTGCGGTCGCCGCCAAAGAGCAGGCTGTACGACAGCTCTGCCTCGTTTTTCAGTTTGTGCAGGCTGTTGTAAGTGACCCCTTGCGAGCGGTTCAGCGTGTGCCGCACTCCCGAAATGCCTGGTGCGCTCGGCTTGACCATCGAGGCCATCGGATAGACCGTGACATTCTCATTGTCAACAAGGTTAGTGCCCGAATTGTTCGCTTTCAAAGTGCCTAGAAACTGGTTGCGTTTCGCGAAATACATCCCCGTGAGGCTGCCTTCGTATTGCAGACTGTCGGCCCAGCCCGCGCCAAGGTCAGCCATCAAGGCAAAGGTGCCTTTGGCGTTTTCTTTCAATTTGATGTTGATGGCAACATTGTCCGAAAACTGGATTTTTTGCAACGCCCTCACCTCCTGATGGTTCTCCATCACCTGCACCGAGGCCACGTCAGAGGCGGCGATGCTGGTGGTGGCGAGGTTGTAGCGGCCTTGCAGCATATCCATGTTCTCAATGTAGAATTTGGAGATGGGCTTGCCCTTGTATTCCACCTTGCCGTCGTCCTTCACCTCGATGCCTGGCATCTTCTTCAGCACATCGGCAATGACAATGTCCGTTGTGTCGCGAAAGGCATCCACCACATAGTTCACCGTGTCGTTGCCACCCCAAATCTTCTCCGACTTCACGCTCACTTCCTTCAGTTGCAGCGCTTCTTCCACCACGGTGAAATCGACAGTCTGTGTCTTGTTTTCCACCTCCTTGAACTGTCGCTTCAGGTTGAAACCATAAACCGCTAACAGTAGTTTTGCTTCCTCGCTTTGTGTAACCAACTGATAATGACCCTTTTCATTCGTGAAGGTATAGGCCATAGGAAGGCTGTCCGTCACACGCAAGAGCATCACCGAGGCATTATAAACGGGCTGTTTCTTCTCGTTGAGCACCTCGCCGGAAATGGTCATTTGGGCGAAGGCTGGAACGGCAAAGAAAAACACAAATATTAATAGCGCAATTTGTTTCATCTTAACAAGTCAATTAAGTTCCAACGGGTTATAAGGCCAAGGCATTTTATAGGCTCCACCTCGAGTAATCTCAACCTCCACCATTCGCCCCGACGCATCCACTACATCTGCCAGCAGTTGGGCATTAGGATCAAGGCGTAACGCATAGTCGTACAAATCACGGTAACATTCTTGGTCAAACTTCCAAGTCTCTTCCCTTGTCGCCTCCTTGTAATCGTAATTCCACATCGCAATCGGTTTGACCTCATTTCTGATGGCGATGCAAGAAAAAGAATAATGCCCGCGTTCGTCTTGCACTTTTAAAACCAACCCTGGCAACCCCGCGAATTTCCACGGGCCATCAGAGATAGTAATTTCCGGAGCATACCAAGCCGTCCAAGTGCGACCTCGGAATCTACACATCGCTTTTCGGCAACGATAACCCAAAATCGTGCAAACCTCATCAGAAAAAGTCCAATCCATAAGGACATCTGACGGCTCTCGATACTTGAAAACTGGCCCAATATCGTAAGTCCGATGCGTGACCGTCATTTCGTGCTTCCAGCGGTCTTTATAGACTTCCATAAAAAACCAAGTATCCGCACCACCCAAAACATCTTGCCCTTTTAATGTCCGTTTCGTGCAAATGGAATCGTAGCGGAACAAAGCATAACTATACGATTTCGACCATCTTTCCCCAATGTCGAGACGAAACACATCCTTTTCTTTTTCATCGGGCTTCGTTGAATCAAGCACATAACTAACTTCATAGGAAACCGAACAAACGCCCTCATCCAAAAGCGTGAAATCGTCCGTCCGCATAAATCTTTGCGCCGACAAAGGAAGCACCGCCCAAAGCGAAACCACAACAAGCAGTTTTCTTTTCATATTTACTCCAATTCCACAGGATTGTAAGGCAACGCCTTCTTATAGCCTTCGGGAGCTTCTTCCGAACCAGCATATTTGCCAGAAGCGTCCATTTTGGCGATATGTATCTTGATACCAGGATTCGCCATCCGAATATAGCCAATTAAATCCGCATGATAATCCTCCTCTTGCTTCATGACATCGGCGCGGGTGCAATGCTGATAATCTTCAAAACGAGGCCCATCATACCAAATTATCGGTTTTTTCTGGTTTTCAATACCGATGCAACGGAAGGCATAATGCCCGCGCGATTCTTCCATTTCGAGAATCAGTCCGGGCAAGCCACCGAATTTCCACGGACCGTCTTTCACGGGAATCTGCATCGTGAACCAAGCCGTCCAATGCCGTCCTCGAAAGTCGCATTCGGCCTTGAAGCACGGATAGCCAAGGATTTCTTTCGTCCCAAACGACATCTTCCAATCCATCAAGTCCAAAGACTCATCGTACAAATAAATCGGCACACGAGCCTCACCCATCCGGTGCATGACGGTCATCCGTTTTGGGCCGAAATACTTGTAGACATCGGGAACCCAAACGCCACCAGAGTCTCCAACGAAATGGCTCATGTTTTTATAACTGTCATGGCCTTTTCGCTCGCTTATCGTAAAGGCGGAATCATAACGGTGCATGGTGTTGCTGTAACATCTTGAAATGGAGTCGCCCACCATCAGGACGAGGCGGTCGTAGTTGTGTTTGGTAGGTTTCAGTGAGTCGTCGGTCATCATTGCTTCGTAGGTGATGATGAAACGGCTTTGGTCGATGACCTTGTACTCATCAATGTTGATGGGATTCTGCGCAAGCGCCAAACGCGGAATGGCGAGCGTCAGCAGCATAACGAAATACAGTTTTTTATTCATGGTGATTTGTTTTAAGTAAGTGTTCAAAATTAAACTGCAATATCTTTTGACTTCGGGACACAGGACTACGGGACTTCGAGACAAGCCCTTGTCCCGCCGTCTCGCGTCTCGCCGTCTCGCGTCAAATAAGACGCACGAAAACGCCATTTTGTGACATGGTGCAAAACTACCGCATTAGTCAAGCGGTTAAATGGCCAGTCCAAACTTTTTTGGGATTGAATAATTGTAATGTTTTGTGAATGAATAAGTTGTAATTTCATTCATTCCAAACTTTTTGTTGAAAAAGTCCAAAGATTATTGGCGTTCAGCCATCTTTTTCCTGACTTTTCCCCGCAGTTTGTCCACCATATTCACAGTGGTCCCAAGGTAATCCGCCTCTTCCTGGCGCGAGACCTTGAAATGCGACAGAATGAAGGATTTCTTCTCGTCCTCGTCCAAGTCGGGGCACTTTTGTCCGAGGGTTTCCCAAAGGCTTGGGTATTTCTCCTCAACCACGGCGAGCATGGCCTTCCAATGGTCTTTGTTGCCGAAAACCAAACGTTCCAAGTCATTGAGGAGATTGGCTTTCTTGCTGTTGTTCAGATAAATGTCCAACAGCATCATGGTTTGTTGCTCCTTGTCCAAAGCCTCCGAAAGGCGGTCAGCATAGTCCTTCTGGATTTGCTCATGTTCGGCATCCCTTTGTGCCAAGGCAATATTCTGTTGCTTGAAGTGGAATAGTTCGGCGTTGATTTCGGCTTCCCGCTTGCGGTTGCGAGCCAATCGGATTTGCGAGATTAAGAAGGCCAACAAAACCAATGCCGCTAACCCACTAATAAGAATGATAACACGCTGTTTCCGAATGATCTTCTCGTTCAATTCGTTCTGCATCACCGCCTTATCATATTTCTGGCTCATCGCAATAAGGTTGTTCCTTTTCTCTTCTATCTTACTATGATTATTGCCGATATCGTAGCGGCAGTAATAATCGAAGGCCTTTTCAAAATCGCCGCGACTTTTGGCTTGATGGGCAAGGGTATAAAAATAAAACCAAATATCCTTATCTGACTCGGCTTGGTTGACAAGTTCCTCCAACTTTCCATAATAATAAGCCGTAGAATCCGAATTGCCCATCTCATAAAAGATGTTACCCATGCCGTCGTAATAATACATCATCGTTCTGTCATCGACATCAGGCATTGACATTTGAAGGAATCGCCTCAGATAATCGCCCGACTTCTCATATTCTCCAGCATTGAAATACATCGCATAAAACGCTGAAAACACATTGCTTTTTGTTTCCACCGAACCGCTTTGTTCGGCGTATGCCAACGCTTGGTTCATATACATCTCAGCAGTATCGTATGCCCTATGGAATTGATAGAAATCTCCCAACTCTCTCAGTGCATCGGCACGATTGACGTAATCGTCACCAAAGCCTTCTGCGGCAGCCTTCAGCAACGAAACGACCGCTTCTTTGTCGGCATAATAGCCCAAACATCTCGCAATGTTGAACCGTGCATGAGCCACCGTCAGCGTATCGTCTGCCATCAAACCGTAACGCTCAGCCTCTTTGAACAATTGCAATGCCTCCGCATTGTTGCCCGAATCCAGCTGGATGCGAGCGTTTTCCAAAGCGTCGTGGGCGGTTTGCCGTGCATCGCGTGGTGTGGTGTGGCAACCGATGAAGACAATGGCTATAAAAGCGAAAAGTATGGTTTTCTGGAGGTTTCGCATAGTTTCAAGTAAGACATCCGAATAAACAAGGCAATGTTTTGCGCAGACAAAATTACTAAAACTATCCGATAAACGGTCTGATGATTTCAGCAAGGTCATCATTACCCGTTTTTTTCTTGATAGCGATACGTGCTTTACTTACTGTGTTTTCGCGCAGGTCGAGGATGTAGGCGATTTCCTTCACGCGGAATGAGAAAAATGACAGCAAACAGATGGCACGTTCAGTGTCAGTCAATTCGGCATGGTTGACTTCAAAGTGACTTAAAGCATTGGGATACACCGCATTGAACTCTGTTATGAGACGGTCATAGAGATTGTCGTTGCGTTCTTTGTAAATCGTCTGCATACGTAGTCTCAGGGCCTCGATGGATAGACGTTCTTTGTCGTCGTAGTTCTTTTGTAATTGCTGTTTCTCCTGACTCAGTTGCAGGTTTTTCACTTCGTTTTCCTTTTGGTGGCGGTAGGCGAAGAATACCACGGCCATCAGCACAATCATCAAGGCGGCAATGAGTAGGTAGAGTCGCATTCGTTTTAGTTGCTGTTCGCTTTGAAGTTGCTGGATTTCAATTTGTTTTTTGTGCACATCGGTCGCTTCGGCCACGTCTTTCCCGATGAATTCAAATTCCCAAGTTTTGTCGAAATAGAGGTCTGCATAACGTCGGGCGTTTTCGATGTCGGCCGTGGCCAAATAGGATAGCAGCAGATATTTGTAGGTTTGCGCCGCCACCAAGTCATCTTCTTCCAACCCAATGGCTTGTTGGCCGAAATACAGCGCGGAGTCGTATTGTTGCAGCTCATAATAGCCATCACAGAGGCTTTGGCTGAGTTGTGCCTTGAAACTGAACGCCATAGGTGCGTCAATGGAGTCACTGAGGACTTCCAATCCCTTACGACTAGTCGCTACCGCCTTGCGAAGCAGTTGTCGCCGCTCTTCTTCCGAATCATATTGTTCGTAATCGATGAGGGTCATGTAGTAGAGGTTGGTGGCCACATAATAATAAGCACCTTCCGCCACATCGTTGACAGCCTCGGCAAAACACAACCCACGGTCGTAATACATCAGGCAAGTGTCGTATTCACCAAGTTCCAAGTAATTGTTTCCCAACGAGAAAGATGTTCTGATACGCTTGCGTTTCAGGTCGTGATCGGCGAAGAATTGGTCGGCCAATTTCGCGTAATGGATAGACTCTTCCACAAATCCTGTGCTGGCGTAAAGGCTACTTAGTCCCATTTGGATTTGGCTTCTCAGCGAACTGATTTTATACTGTTCGTCGGCCTCTTTTTCCGAGCATTGCAATAGGCGCGGGTCAAGGTGCTGGCAGTCTTCGATACATTGCAAGGCTTTGAGCATCAGTTCTGTACATTCCTTCTCGTTTTGGGTTTCCAATCCCATGGTAACGCCCATTCGCCTGCTTTGGTTGAAATACGTGAGGGCCTCGAAATATTCGTCGTCATGACGCGAGAAATAAGCCGCTGCAACATTTAGTAGTGAATCAGCTTCTGTGTTGCTGAAATCCATCTGAAGGATGGTTTGCGCCTTCAGCAAGCAGAAATGCGCCTTTTCTTTTTCTGACAATTTTTCAACAACCAAAGTGTCAAGGATTTGCATTGCGCTATCAGGATGGTTGTAGTAAAAGCACTCAACTTGATAGAGCTGGTCTTCTTCGGGTGTTGGAATGTGGTGCTGCTGGCAGGCGGAGAAACCCGATAGTAATGCAACAAGAATGCTTAATTTTTTGAAAATCCGTTTCATGGCGCAAATATAAGGAAATAATCCTTACTCCTTAATCCACTTCCCAGTCTCCACCACTTTCCTCTCTGTCATTACCTTCCAAACATAAACGCCCTCAGCCCACTCCTTAGCATCAATTGCCGTCACGTTCTCCGTGAGGGCTTGGCTGCGGATGAGCTTCCCATTCGTATCATATACCTCCACTTGCGCATCCTGCAATCCCGTGCGGATATTCAACACATCCTTCCCCGGATTGGGATAGGCGATGGCCACTTTCAGGCCATTGTCATGCGCCTCCTCGATACCTACAAAGGTTTCGGCGGGGAATTTGGTTATCGTCGTCCAACGTTGGTTGGTATTGTCAAGGTTCTTGGATTGGTACACAAGCAACAAACCACCGTCATTTGTTGCCAAAATGCTCGAGGCGGTACTATGGATGCGCTCCCCCTCATGGTCATAATACAACGTTGATATTGTGTCGAAACCGGGAGATAAATGCTCTATCATCATCCATGAATCGAGATTGCTCCAAAAGCCAATGTTCAATGTGTAGGCAAAGCAAAGACTGTTGTCATCAAACAATTCGATGCCACAAGGCCAATCCAAATCATCAGAAGTGCGAGTAATGTATTGCAACGAAGGAATGTAGGGCTCCGTTCCGTCAATATCGTCGTCCAACTCGTAAAGCCTCACATCATAATCTGTGGCTTTCGCGGGGTTGTTTGACGCTAATTCAACGGCAAAATAAGATGTATTGTGCCGACTCCTTTTCACCTTGATTCCTTGCATCAGGTCATCAAATTGTGAAAGCGGATCGTTTTTCTTGTAAGGCCTCACCTTTAGCAGATTGAGGTTATTGTCAAGATAAACAACATGGTAATAGTTTCCATCATCGACAAAACGGAACGGACAATACAACATATAACCCGTTTCCGATTTGAACAGCAATTCCCTTCCCAAAAAATGAAGACAACTGCCACCGCTACCCATATAAGGAAGCTCAAATCCCTGTTGGCCAAGGATATTCCCTTCAAAATCCATACGAAATGCGAACAAGGAATCGGGGCCATGCGGGTCGGTTGGATACCTGCTGTATGTCTTCATATAGGCACCAACTATTATGTCATCATCAACGACAGGAGGAACCATCACCAATGCACCACATTGTTCGAGCGGAACGTCTTCCCATTGTTGGTCACGGTATTCCGAGGTGTCAATTTTGATATGGTGTTCGTATGCCTCCACAATATTCAGTTGATTGTCAAGTTTATACAAACCAAAGATACCATCATCAGGCGGATTGTCATAGTTTAGAAAGTAATTGAACGAGGTGTAATCATGGTCGGGAGTGTAAGAGGCCATCATATACAATTCACCTTTTTTGTTTTCAATGATGTGCGGGTGTCCTCCATAGTAGGCTGGTTTGAAATAAAGGTTTTCCGCCAATTCCGTTCCGTCTGCCGCAAACATTTTCAAAGCGGGATGTGGCGCATAAAAATCGCCCCAACCACACTTGTAATATTGATTTGTAGAAACAACGATGTTACCCAAGGAAGTTTCGTATGGTTTGACCAAATCAAATTCCTCGTCATCGGAAAAATGCCATTCGTAGGACTGCTCCCATTCCTGCCCAAAGGCCTTGGCCCAGAAAAGCAGCGCGAGGGCGAATGTAACAATAAATCTGGTTTTCATTTTCATATTTTATTGATTTATAATTTGTTATTCTTTCATCCATTTTCCAGTCTCCGCTTCTTTTCCATTTTCAACCACTTTCCAAAGATATGTTCCCGAAGGCCAACTTTCAGCATTTATCGCGGTAATTTCGCCAGTAATCTCTTGCTTATAAATGAGTTTACCCGTCAAATCATAGATTTCAACGTAGGCATTTTTCACAGCAGTCCTAATATTCAGCACATCCTTACCTGGATTAGGATAGGCAATCGCCACTTTCAGTCCACAGTCGTGGGCTTCGTCAATACCTACAAAGGTCTCGGCGGGGAATTTTGTAACGGTGGTCCAATGCTGGTCGGTGTTGTTGAGGTTTACAGATGAAAAAGTCAGTAAAACACCGCCATCATTAGTTGCAGTGATGCCAAATGCTTCGCTATGAATGTTATCATATCCTCCCAAATCATAATACACCGTTGAAATTGTGTCAAGATTAGTGTCCAATCGCTCAATCATCATCCATGAATCAAGGTCATTCATAAAGCCAACATTCAAAGTGTATGCAAAAAACACTGAGTTGTCATCAGCCACATCCACGCCTTTCAACATGGCAGGCATGTCCCATTGGTCGGTTCCCTTAATGATATAATTTGCCACGGAAACCGATGTGCCGCTGTCGTCATACTCATACAAACGGCAATCCTCGTCGTTGCTTGGGTCTGACTTCGATTTTGACGAAGTAGCAAGATAGGTCGTGTTATGTTTGCTGCGTTTGACGGTGATGTTATAGAAAGTGTTTTCCGGCATTTGGCTGTAATCGGTATGTCGAAACTCTCTTACGTTCAAAACATTAAGATGCTCATCCAACCTAAAAACACAGCCTTTCCTGTTGACATTTGGCGAAAACCCGGCCAAGCAACTATTTCCCTGAATGTAGAAAAGATACCCCGAATCATCTTTTACGATATGGTTGCGCCGATAGACAAACGAAACCGCTCCGCCTCTTGTCGTCATCTCATAACCTGTGAAGTCCTCAAATTCACCTTCAAAATTCATTCTGAAGAAAAAGATGGAATCGTGCCAGTCTTGGTTTTCATTCCCATGACTAATGGTCTTTATATAACCGCCGACAATGCTTCCTTCATCCTCAAAAGCCGAAAACACATAGATTTCACCACTGTAATGATTTGGCAGGTAATTCCATTGGGAATCATGTTTCTCAAAGGTGTCTATCACAAAATCATGCTCATAACTCGCTTCAATTTCAAGGTTGTCATCAAGTCTGTACAGACCGATAATGGCTTTGTCAGGCGGGTTGTCGTAGTTTTTGAAATAGTTGAAATAGGTATAGTCGTGGTCGGGACTGTAGGTTGCCAGCATGTAAAGCCCTCCATTTGGATTTTCGATGAGATAAGGGATATTCGGGGAGAAATAACTTTCTCTGAAATGGCTTTTTTCAGCCAACAATTCGCCAACAGCCGACAATTTTCTGGCCGCAGAATGATAGGAATAGAAATCGCCCTCACCGCTCTTGAAATAATGCACCGAACTGACGGCGATTGTTCCATCAGACAATTCTGTCGCATCAAAATTTGTCATGCACTCATTGCTGGAATAAGAGAACTCGTCGGCAAATTCCCATTCCTGCCCAAAGGTCTTGGCCACGAACATCAGAACGAGGGCAAAAACGATTGAAATTCTGTGTTTTGTGTTCATGGTATTATTGTTTTATCCAGTTTCCGTTTTCTGCTTCTTTGTTGTTGGCATACACCTTCCAAACATAAACACCTTCAGCCCAATCCGTTGCATCAATCCCCGTCACATGTTCGGTGAGGGCGTGGCTATGGATGAGCCTTCCGTTGGTGTCGTACACTTCCACGCGAGCGTTCTGTAAGGCAGTGCGGATGTTGAGCGTGTTGCCGCCAGGATTAGGATAGGCAATCGCCACTTTCAGTCCACAGTCGTGCGCCTCCTCGATGCCCACAAAAGCCTCGGCTGGGAATTTGGTGACGGAACTCCAATATTGGTCATGGTTGTCAATGTTTCTTGAATGTGATACCAATAGGGCACCGCCATCATGTGTGGCTACGATGGCTCGCGCCCAACTGTTGATTCTGCCTCCTTCAAAGGCATAATAAACCGTGGATAGGGTGTCAAAATCCGAATTAAGGTGTTCTATCATCAGCCAAGAGTCATTGGTTGAATTGAAGCCGATGTTCAAGGCGTATGCGAAAAAGAACGAGTCATCGTCGAGAAAATCAACCGATTGCATATAGGCTGGAATATCGTATTCCATGGTTCCCCTCTCCAAAAAATGGACATTAGGGATGATATCTAAAGAGTCGTTGCCGTTGTCATCCAGTTCATATAACCTGATGTTCCTGTCTGTGTTTGAGTTCTTGACCTCGACGGAAGCCACCAAATAGGTCGTGTTATGAAGGTTCCTTTTTACTGAAATATTGGTAAATGAATTTTGGTTTGGCTCACCAGGATGCTTCAGGAACCTTTTTTTCAGGAAATTGAAGTTTTTGTCATAGTAATAGGCAACTCCCTGATGTGCCGTGCCACCAAACAAATTGCCAAAATAATAGATGTAGCCTGATTCTGTTGACACGATATGGGCTCTTCGTTCGTTGTTTTGGTGGTTTGCACCGGAAACGCCCCAGTCATAGCCTTTTTGCTCGATGATTTCACCCTCAAAGTTCATCCTGAACAGAAACAACGTATCGTTTCCCCTAGGGTTGAAATAGTCATGACTTACGGTCTTGAAATAGGCTCCAACGATGTTGCCCTCATCTATGATTGCGGAAAAAAGAAACAAATTGCCACTCAATTCGTTGGGCCACAAATCCCAAGCAGCATCGCCTCTGTTCTCGAAGGTGTCGATAGGAATAATGTGCTCATAACTCTCCATGATGGAAAGGTCGTCATTCAGTTTATAGAGTCCCAGAATGGCATCCGTAGGCGGGTTTTCATTGTTCATGAAATGATTGAAGTAGGTGGAATCGTGGTCAGGATTATAGGTCATTAAAGCGTAAAGCGCACCTTGGTTTTCGAAAAGAAAAGGCGTTGTGGATGTGGTGCAGAATCCAGGTTTGAAAAAGTCCTTCCGAGCCAACTCCTCTCCATCGCTGGAAAGCAAAGCAACGGCAGGTTGGGCGGAATAGAAGTCGCCGGCACCACTCTTGAAAAACAAGGCGGAGCCAACGGCTATGTTGCCGTTTGACAATTCGACGGCATCATATTGATTGAAACAAGACGTGTCGTTATCAGAGTATTCTATGGAATGTTCCCATTCCTGCCCGAAGGCATTGCTCTCTAAAAACATTGCGAGTGCGAAAGCGACTGAAAGTGTGCAAATCTTGTCCATAGTTTTTTGTTTTTGTATTTGTGCCCAAAACTATAACAAAAATTTGCCAGAATTTCAAGATTTCGTTCAAATCCATATTTTTGTTTTGAACTAGTATTGAAAATCAATGGATTATAAAATTGAAATCCATATTTTTGTAAGCTCAATTCCTCCAAAAACTCCGCGAAAGCAGCGTAATCAACGAGAAAAGCTCCACCCTGCCGAGGAGCATGAAGAAGATGAGCAGCCACTTGGCAAACAGCGGGAAAAAGACGTACGAGCCGCCTGGACCCACTTGGCCGAGACCTGTGCCTACATTGCTCAGCGTGGCCACCGAAGCACCTAAGGCGGTCTCGATGTCGATGCCCAAGGCCAACAGGATGACGGCGCCAATAAGGAAGACCAGGAAATAGACAAAGATGAAGGTGATATGCTTGTAGACACCACTGGTGGAGATGGCTTTTCCATTCACTTTCACAGGCAAGACGGCATTGGGGTGGATGATACGTTTCAGTTCGAGTATCGAGTTTTTAATGAAGATAAGATGACGAAAGATTTTGACACCGCCTGATGTGGAACCCGAACAAGCACCGATGAACATCAGCAGGAAGAGGATGACCCAAAGGAAAGTAGGCCATGTCATATAGTCGCTGACGAAGAACCCTGTAGTGGTGAAGGCTGAGATGACGCTGAAAAACGACTCACGGAAAGAGGACCCGAAACTTTTGTGGCACCCAAAGAACAACACCAGCCCAATACCAATACCTAAGAATATGGTGTAAAGCAGGAAGGTCCTGAATTCTTGGTTTTTTAGGATTGTGAATGAACGCCAACTTAGGGAGAGCAGCAGCAGGGAGAAGTTGCAACCCGACAACATCATGAAGACAGTGATTACAACCTGCGAATAGTTGGAGAACGCCCCAATATTAGCCGTCCGTGTGGAGAAACCACCCGAACTGATGGTACTCAACGAATGACAGAGGGCATCGTATAAGTCCATGTCGCCCCAATAGAGCAGAAGCGTCTCCAATAAGGTGAAAAACAGATAGATAAACCAGATACGCCTCACGGTGTGCATGATGCGTGGGTGCAGTTTGTCGTAGGTGATGCCGTTGATTTCGGAAACAAAGAGTTGCATGCCGCTCATGCCAAGGTAGGATAGGATGGCCAACGAGAATACGATGATGGCCAAGCCACCGATCCATTGGGTCATGCTGCGCCAGAGCAGGATGTCTTTCGGTACGGATTCGATGTTGGTAAATATAGTGGCTCCCGTGGTGGTAAAGCCCGACAAAGCCTCAAAGAAGCCGTCGGTGAAGTTAGGCACACTTTTACTTAAGAGGAAGGGTATGGCACCGAACAGTGAGAGCACGAGCCACGAGATGCAAACGACATAGACACCGTCGCGCGAGGTGGTCTTGTCGTCTTTGTGGTTGCGGGTGGCGATGAGTAGGATGAAACCGGTCAACAGGGTAATGAGGGCTGAGAAAGGCATACTGAAGGCATACAACCCGCGGTAGAGATAAGTAGCGGGAAGCACCGTCAGCATGAAGAGGCCTTCGATGAGCAGCAGCTGGCCTTCGATGCGGAGGACTAAAGGATGGTTTATTTTAGTTTTCCACTTCATCGGTTAATGGAACAGTCGTTCAACAGCTGGGATACCGGCAGGCAAAGCCAGCACCACAACTTGGTCGTCGGTTTCGATTTGGAAGTCATCGGTAGCAATGAAACTTTCGCCGTCGCGGGTGATGCCACAAATAATGGCGTCAGTGGGCATGGCCAGTTGCCCGATGGGCTTACGGGTGACCGCCGAGCCAGCCCTGACCTCAAACTCCACGATGTCGGCATCGATGCCGCTGAGACTCTTTAGTGTAGAGACCTTGGCACCAAGGGTATATTTGACCATGTAGCTGGCCGCGATGAGTTTCTTGTTGATGATGGAGTCGATGCCGATGTTCTGAGAAATGTCGATATAGTCGATGTTCTCTACAAGAGCGATGGTCTTCTTCACGCCGAACGACTTGGCTTGGAGGCAAGTCAAGATGTTAGTCTCGGTATTGTCGCTGACGGCGATGAAAGCGTCCATGTCCTTGATGCCTTCGTCCTCAAGCAAGTCAAGGTTACGGGCATCGGCATTGACGACCAAAGCTTCTGAGAGGTAGTTGGTCAAATCCATGCAGCGTTCCTTGTTGATTTCCAAAATCTTGATATTCAGGTCTTTTTCAAGGCGTTTGGCGGTGATGCGTCCCACACGACCTCCACCCACAATCATCACATTATGAACGTTGATTTGTTTCTTTCCGCTCAGTTTGATGATGTCCTTGATGGCGTGCGGTTTGGTGACCACATACACCATGTCCGCCACGTGGAAGACCTCGTCTCCTTGAGGGATAAAAGTGTTTTGGCGACGGTGGATGGCTGCGATGCGGAACTCAATATGCTCATATTGGTCAATGACCTCATCGACGGTCTTGCCGAGGATTTCTGCCTCGGGTTCCAGTTTCACCATGAAGAGCTGCAAGTTGCCGCCCGCAAAGTCATAAGTTTCCGAGGAAGCGTTTTTCTTCAACAGCGAGATAATCTCTTGTGCAGCTATATCTTCGGGCGAGAGCAATCCGTCGATGCCAAGATCTTGGTACATACGCCATACCTCGGGACTCAGGTTCTCCATCGTGTTGACGCGGGCGATGACCTTCTTCGCGCCTAATTTCTTGGCGATGATGCCTGTCAGCAGGTTGATATGCTCGTCGTGAAGTACGGCAATCATTAGGTCGGCCTTTTTCACGTTGGCGCGTTGCAGCACGGCGGTCGAGGTGGAGTCGCCCGTGATGGTCATCAAGTCGCTGTGCGATTCCATCATCTTCAGCAGTTCCTCGTGCGGGTCCACGATGGTGATATTGTGGTTGCTGCGCACCAAGGCCTCTGCCAAATGCATGCCTACTTCTCCGTCTCCAGCTATTACGATGTTCATTTCACTCTAGTTTAAAAGTGCAAATGTATAGTTTTTTCCGAAACAATCACCAAATATCCGACCAAGTCACCGAAATCACATGATTGGTGGATTTCTCGCCATCCTTGAAGACATTGGCCATGCCGAAGGTGTAGCGCACTTCAATGAACCAATAACTCAATGCCGCTGTAACGCCGTAATCGATTCGGTTGAAACTGCCAGGCTCCCAAGGTGTGATGTATTGCTGTTTCTTTCGGCCTTTCACTTCTTTTATCTCATTGCCACCTACACAGAACCCAATTTGCGGCCCGATGCGCAGTCGCGGAATCATGGCTTCGTCTTCATCGTCCTCGTTCCATTTGCGGAGATAAATGTTAAGCAACATAGGCACGTTGATATAATGTGACTTTTCCAAATGGCGTATTGAGGTGGTGTGGCTTTCACCGAACCATTTTTTCGAGCTCGTGCCTTGCCGAGAATAGAGCACATCAATTTCGGCACCGATGATGGAACGTTCAGGGATGAGTGCAATGCGTACACCACCAGTGAAATCGGTGCGAAATGTAGTGCTATCATTGCCGCTGATGTTCATGGTGGAAAAAGTCGGGCCAAGCATTAGGCCGCCGCCAAGGTGCTGAGCCATCAGGGAACCAGTACCGATGAGCCAAAAGAGAAATAGTATGAGTAGATTTTTGTCTTTCATAGATTGCAAAAGTACGTCATTTTTTGGAAACGGTATTCTTTTTCTCAAAAAACAATAGAACAATTGTTTAGGAGATTTGTGGAAATAGGTCGAAAAAAGCGTACCTTTGCACGAGAATCAGAAAACTAATGAATTCGATAGCCCTCCGATTACTCAACCAGCAGCTCATCAGCCCGCAGTTTGACAAGCCTGAAGAGGTGGTCAAACACATGGGCGCGATGCAGGCACAGGAATATCGCCTGATGCGCTGGGCGGTGGCGATGCGGACTAAAAAACCCTCTGCCAAAGCCTTTAAGAATGCCTTCGACAGTGGACAGATCATCCGTCTGCACCTGATGCGCGGCACTTGGCAGCTTGTCTCTGCCGAGGACTATTGGCCCTTGCTCGAACTTTGTTCGGCGAAGGCGTTGGCGGTCATTAAGGGATGGATGAGTAGTAATAAGATTACCATTCCTGAAGAGGAAGTGAAACGCATCAGGGAGATCCTAGTCCAGACAGCCGCCGACAAGGGCAGCGTTACCAAGGAAGACTTCGTTCAGGCCTTGGCGGAGAAAGACATCCATATAGATGATCATCGCCTGTCGTACCACATCCGCTATGCTGAACTGTCGGGGACGCTTTGCAGCGGCGACTTGTTGCCAATGAAGGCGACCTACGCCCTTGCTGCCTATAAAGTGAAAAATCGCGTCAAAATGGACCGCGATGAGACCTTGACGATGCTGGCCAGAAAATATTTCCAAAGCCGCCAGCCTGCCACCTTGGAGGATTTCGTGTGGTGGTCGGGGCTGAATATCAACGATTGCAGGCGGGGAATTGAAACATTAGGTAATTCCCTGCATGTTGAGACGCACGGCCGTGCGTCTCAACCACGCAGGGAATATTATATTACAGATGATTGCCGCACCCGTGGTTTCCGCAAAGGCAACTATCTCTTGATTCCACCTTACGATGAATATCTCATCGGCTACAAGAGCCGCGACATCGTCCTCTCACCTGACTATAGCCATAAGGCGCACAACAACAGCGGCATCTTCCAGCCTATCATTGCCCACGACGGCGTGATTTGCGGTAACTGGACGCCTTTCAAGGATGACCTACAAGCCACATTCTTCATGGGTGAGCATGAGGCAGACCTCCAAGAGGAATGGAAACGATACAAGACATACCAACTAAAATGAAATGAATATGAAAGAAAAACCTTCGTCCGGCACCAAACAGTTTCTGTTGACGCTTCTCGCGACAACCTTCTCCATCATACTCACCTTCGGCACCTCAGCCATCATCGATAGACGCCACAAAGAGGCGGCCAAGAAAGAAATGGTCATGATGATCATCTATGACTTTGATAAAACCATCGAACAGGCGCAAGAAGCCGAATCCGCAATTCATCAGGCAAAAGAAGTGGAATTAGAGGTCGCGCGTCACCCTGAGTATTACGACAGTCTGCGTTTCTATATCATGCCAGCCGTTACGGTTGCCTCTGAGGAGTTTTCTGAAACGACAGAAAACATTTTCTCTTCTAATATCGAGACGTTCAACACCCTCGGCAATGTCAATTTTGTCCACGAGGTCTCTTCTTTTTACAGCCAGCGTCGTTCTTACCAACAAGTATTGGATGAATTGAAAAAGAAGGTGCTCGAATCGGGATACGCTCAATACATAGAAAGCTTCCTTGACATCGGTTTTCCAACGTATTATTACACCAGTTACTCGTTTTTGAAGTCCTTCCAGGCAACACGCAACCGTTGTATGCAGATGATGAAAGTAAGCGAAGAGGAACTGAAAGAATTCAGCAACCAACGCTTGGTGAATGAAGATCATAGCGAAGATCCTGGAAGCACTAATGAACAGATGCTAATGGAGTTGTTTGAGGAAGAGGAAATTCTCAAACAGGCCATAGAGAAGCTTACACAGAAACATTAAACACCCAAAGATGACTATTAGATTAGAACACCCAAAAGACTATCGAGAGGTAGAGAACCTCACGCGCGAGGCGTTTTGGAACGTCTATCGCCCAGGATGCTTGGAGCATTATGTGCTCAACCAATACAGAACCAACCCCGATTTCATCCCGGAACTTGACTTTGTGATGGAGGAAGATGGCAAGATTATAGGCCATGTTATGTTTTCGAAAGCTGAGCTTGTCTTAGATGACGGCACAAAGAAGCCATCGTGGACCTTTGGCCCCATCAGCATCCATCCCGACTACAAACGCAAGGGCTATGGCTTGAAGCTTTTGAATTATGCATTGGATAAAGCGCGAGAAATAGGTGTCGGTTTCCTCTGCATGGAAGGCAATATCGACTTTTATAAGCATGCAGGCTTTGACCTCGCCAGCAAATTCAGGATCCATTATCACGATGAGCCGCGCGATGCCGAAGTGCCTTATTTCCTTGCCCAAGAGCTCATTCCAGGCTGGCTTCAGAAGGAAGGCATTACCGAGGCCACCTACTGCCCGCCAAAGGGCTATTTTGTCGCGGATGAGAATCCAGAAGCGTTTGAGGCATACGAATCCACTTTCCCGAAAAAGGAAAAACTCCGTTTGTCTGGACAATTGGGATACGAAGGATAACTATGAAGTGGTTATTAGCTGTGTGCCATTTGATTTTTGCAATGATGGATTTTATAAGTAGATGAGCAGAATTAGTTTACAGAAAAGGCAGGAGAATTTGGCCGTCAGCAGTCAGCCATCAGCACTCAGCCTTGGTGCTACCGAGCTGATAGCTGACGGCTGATAGCTTACAGCTAAGAAGCTTATAATAATGCAGTTTTGTTTTGAATAGATACTTAAATAAATAAACCTATGGAACTAAAATTTTGTCAGAGCTGCGGAATGCCGCTCACCCAAGAGATCCTCGGCACCAATGCCGACGGAAGCAAGAACGAAGACTACTGCATGTATTGCTATAAAGACGGCAAGTTTACGCAGGACTGCACCATGGATGAGATGATAGAGTTCTGCTCGCAGTTTGTCGACGAGGTCAACAAGAACATGCCCAAACCCATGACCAAGGATGAATATAAGGGCATGATGCGGCAGTTTTTCCCGATGCTGAAGCGTTGGAAACAATGATTTCATGGCACAGCGGACTGCAATAATCATCGGAGCAGGCATCTCGGGACTTACCACGGCTGTCTATCTGCAGCGTTCAGGCATCCAGACGCTTGTCTTGGAGAAAGCCGCTGGTCCAGGAGGAGTCTCCACCAGCTGGAAGCGCAAAGGCTACACTTTCGAGGGTGGCATCCATTGGCTTATCGGAGCCAAGAAGGAGATCCCTTTGCATCAGATTTGGTTGGAGACCGGAGCCTTGCAGGAAAACAACCCTGTCTATTTCAAAGATCCCATCTATACCTTGGTGGACGAAAAAGGTACCATGCCGCTGTTTCGCGACTTGCATGGGCTGGAAATAACAGGCTTTAGGGACCGTTTTGCCCTGTGGCGACTCCGTTTTCACATGGCTTGTTTCAAGAATTTCCATCAGCCTATCAGTGATTTGCGAGGCCTAAAAGTCCGAAACCCCAAGCCGTTTTCCATCTGGGAATATGTCAAGATGCTGCCTGCCGTTCTCGTCACGCCGTTTTTGATGGCCCAGTCGGCGAGAGCCTATGCCAAATGGTTCAAGAATCCTCGAATTAGGGCACTTTTGGCTGCCGTTGTGGAGCCTGAAATCAATGCGTTGTCCTTTATCTACACCCTGGGCACCTTTCATGTGGGCGACAGCGGCTATCCTAAAGGCGGCTCGCTACGCATGGCGCAAAACATGGCTGACACATTCAAAGGTTGTGGTGGAGTAATCCGATATCAGACCACAGCGACGGAGGTTTTCCTTGAAGGGAAACAGTGGTCGGTTCGTACCAAGGACGAGATGCTTACAGCAGATGTTATAGTCGTTTCGGCGGATGCCCGAAGCGCCATCGACACGCTTTTCAAAGAGCCGTTACAAGACAGCTGGGCCAAGAAAATGCGGTTGGGGCTTCGAACAACCCAGTGCATGTTTCTCGGCGTCGGAGTCAAGGCCGATTTGTCCTCTTGGCCCCGCTCCATGCAGATTGTGCTGCCTCATCCTCTGCAAGCTGCTGGACGCACTTACAAAACGATTGTCGTGAACAACTATGCCACAGAGGAAGGCTATGCTCCCGAAGGGTGCAGTGTCATCACTTGTCTGCTTCACGGCCCCACCTACGGTTATTGGAAAGCGGCCAAGGAAGAGGGCAACTATGCAGACAAGAAAAGAGAGGTGATGACAGACTTCATCGAAGCCATCAGTGAGGTGATTCCCGAAATCAAGGATGCCGTGGCTGTGACCGACATGGCCACGCCACTCACCTACGAGCGTTATTGCAGCACCTTCGAGGGAAGCTATATGACGGACTGGCCGCCCTTCCGACGCTTGTACCACGCGCCCGTTCGTTACCGCGAAGGCTTATATTTTACGGGGCAGCGGACGGCCTATTCCGGCGGACTTCCCCCGGCAGCCCAAAGCGGTCGCACCACTGCCCAAACGGTTTGCAAAGACCTTGGTGTGGAGTTCGTTGGGGCATAATTCAGCATGGAAAAGATGAAGCTCAATCGCACTCCTCCAGCCACTTTTCCAGTATTTCGCAGTACTTGTCGGTCTGTTCGATGAAGCAAGTGTGGCGTGCACCTTTGAAGACTTCCCAGCGGCTGTTGGGGATGTTCTCGTAGAGCGAGGCAGCCACCACGGGAGTGCAGATGTCGCGGGTGCCGCTGCAGATGAGGCAGGGTTGCGTAATTTGGTGCAGACGGTCGGTGTATTCGAAGTCGGCCAGATCGCCTAGGGGTTGGTATTCGTTGGGCCCCCAGCCGTAGAGGTAGGCTTCATCGCCGGCGCGTTTCGGGCGACGGATACACTCGGGCGAGTTTTCGTCCACGCTGATGACATAACGCTCATAATAATGCTCGTTGGCGCGGAGGTAGTCGGGGTCGTCCC